>JACCDG011040664.1_pt1 | contig 42405 bp, 51 predicted proteins | sample 7442471 | NCBI WGS metagenome assembly JACCDG01 (sample SAMN15323444, study PRJNA562643) | freshwater metagenome | isolation source: river surface water | place: USA:Blue River Watershed | collected 2017-08-17
CACTCGCCCCGGCGATGTAGCCACCGTCGAAGCCATCGCAGATCAAGCCGGCATCACGCTGCCCGCAGGGACGATTGCCGCGCTCTTTGACGCAATCGACGTGACGGAGCTTGACCCATGGGCCGCGATGGCGCGGCTGGGCGTGCAGATCGTGCAGGAGGCCCTATGACGCTACCCGAAGCCCTCTTTTATCTGCTCGTCGCCCTGCAAATCGCAGACGGCTACACGACGATCCAGGGCCTGCGCACCGGCAAGGAGCGCGAGGTCAATCCCATCCTGGCAAAGCTCATCGGAGAAATTGGCCGGGACCGTGCCGTGGTGGGCGTCAAGCTGCTCGCTATCGCGGGGCTGTGGTACGGCAGAGCAGGTACACCACTGTGGGCGCTGGTTGCCATGGCGGCGGTGTACATCTACGTGATCGCCAACAACGTGCGGGTGATGCGTGGGGCGGGCCAATGACCCCCGCCCAAGCCCTGCACTGGCCCTGCACTGGCCCTGGCCGGTGTGCCTGATCCCCTGCACTCTGAAGCTATCGCACCGCTCAATACTGCAAAACTTGCTTGGCGCAAGTCGTATTGGCTTCGTGTATGCAACAGGGCCGCTGCGGATTGTGGTAACCAGCTTCGAGGTGCAGCAAACCTAGGAGGACTAGCGTAGCCCGCTCAAAGCGGGCTTTTCTGTAACCAAAATCGCCCTCAAAAATCTCCAAGTCCTACAATGGTCCCTCATCCCAAAGAGCCTGCAAATGAGTCCATATACCACCTATGATGAAGTGCGCGCCGTTTTAGGCGTGAGCGACGAAGAGCTGGAAGATGCGACTCTCTCCCTCCCCCTCTATGCGCAGCAACTGGAGCTAGAACTTGAATCTGTGTATGTCAGCCTACCAAGCATGTACACAGGTATCCAAGCGCTAGACCCCTCTCTCCGAACCCCTCAGCAGCAAAAACTGTTCGACATAGTACAGGTTTACTCAGCTTATGCAACCGGCAAAATCCTACTCGTGAGCGCTCCACGTTTCGCGCCTAAGAGGATTTCGGATGGACGCGCAGAGGTAGAGCGAGTGGCAGACCCATTTGCAACTCTCAGGGATGACCTTGAACAAACTTTACTCTCCCTACGTGCAAGACTTGTCAGGGCTTTGGAGGCTTTAGATGTAGTCTTTAGCCCCGTTGCAGGTCGAGTTTACTTCGGCGCTGCAGGCTTGTCAATCAACCCTATCACGAACATCTAATGCGAATCCTCAAAGTCTTCACCTCTAAAGCCTGCGCCCCCTGTAAAGCCATGAAACCGCTTATTGACGACTTAGATATAGCGGTAGTAGAGATTGACATTGATGATGCTCCTGAATTTGCTGCACGAAATGCAGTTCGCAGCGTACCAACTTTGAAGCTGTTTGAAAATAACGACCTACTGCGCACTAGCGTAGGGGGCCTGTCCCGAAACCAACTACTTGACTTTGTAAAATAACATGAAACTTGCCGCAGCAGCCGTCTACTTCGACCGGGATAGCGTCTATGACGCCTATACCAGCGCGCTGCTGTTTAAAGCACAATTTGCCAGTTATGACGGCAGCCAACCAGACGGCAGCTTCTCTAGGCGTAGAACGGTATCTGTTGGGCCGTCTATCACTCACCCCTCACGAAGCGTCGTCACGGTGCATGGTGAGAAGTGGATTGTTGGAGAGTTCGTTACAGACGGGTTCTTTGACAAACCAATCCGTAAGACAGCATCTGCAAAACTTGTGACGGACTTGTTCCAATTTGTCTCTCCAGGTAACGCAGCGTTGAATCTCCCAGGGGCTGTTAGCGCTTACGGACAAGAGCGCTACCTCAAGGATACGGTCAACACACCTACCACTTCTGACTACAGTCCGCAGTATGAGATTACGTTTGGGTCGAATGAAGTAGTCCCAGATGAATACTTCTTGCGCAGCTCCACAGACCTGTACCATGTGCGTACAGTCTACACCGCACTTGAAGGTTTCCAAGTTGCCACTGCAGACTTGATAGGTGTCACCAATTACGGTGAGAATAAGTTTGTCACAGTAAAGACTGATGGGGTTATCGACCCCATTACGGAACTACCTGCTGCAGGTGTTACCACAACAGGTATTTTGATGTACGCTTATAAGCTGTACTATCATGCTACAGAAGCTGACCCGAAGAACAATCAAGGGGATAAAACTTTGATAGTGGCTAAGAGTGCGCTTACACCTGTCAGTGGCTCTACACTCACAATCGACAGCGAACCCTACCGTATCTTCGGTGTCACCAGTTATCACGATTCCTGGAACTTACGTGTTCGGAGGGCATAATGGCAGGCGACGGTGGAGCAGCAGCCTTTAAAGCCCGCCTGAAGGCTGTGATGCCTACGATTGAGGCAGAGATAAACACGAAGTATCGAAAGCTTGTCTGGCGAATCTTCGCAGACCTTGTGAACAATTCACCACAGTGGTCGGGTAACCTTGCCTCGAATTGGCGAGTAAACGCCGGAGGTTATAGCCAGATTTCAGGCTATAACCCGCAGAGTTGGTACAGAGAAGACCCATACGAGCGCGGGGACGACCCAGCCGTCAGCTTAACTATGCTGCGTGAATTCTCTAAGGTTGAGGCTATCACCTACCTCAAGCCTGTCCGAATCTTCAACCCCACACCTTATGCTTCTGAAGTAGAGGTGGGACAAGGACCAGACGGTAGGGATATCAGGGAAGTAAACAAACTTGCCGAGTATGGCGGTGTAGCTATGATTGGTTACGTCAACCAGAAGTACAACCTGCTAGGCGGAAAGAATAACATATGATAGTTACTAGAGAAATGGCTCGACAAGCCATAACCACACGTATTCAAAGTCTGAAAGCTACTTTCAGCCCCTACGCTGTCGCTGTCGAATACGACAACATGAACACGGTTAATCGTGCGACACAGAGCAACCCGTTCCTGGGTGTCACACTTGTCTACATCGACGGGATGCAGATTAACCTTGGGCCGAACAGCCAGCACCGCCCGATGGGCACATTGGTGCTAGAGGCATGGGACAAAGAGGGGGCGGGCACAGCCCGCATGAACGCCCTGTTGGACCACTTCTACCGTGGTGTGCAGATGACGGACAGCATGGCCCCTGTACGCACGCATGCGGCCCGCTTTGCGTCGAAACGGACCCCAGAGCAAGGGTGGATTGCCCAATCTGCCTTGATTCCCTTCTGGTACGACAGTGAATGAGTCAAAAGATAGTTTACTGTAACCCCACCCAACCAGCAAGTGTAGCACAAACACTTGCTGGTTTTTCTTTGCCCGGATATTCTACAGCTAACTAATTCTGTTAACTGGAGAAATATATGGCTCTCGCTAGTTCCTCACTCGTCCAAGTACGATACATTAAAGAAGCTTCTTTTGGTGTGACCCCTGCAGTAGGGAATCCTAAGAATCTGAGAATTACAGGGGAGAGCTTAAGCTACAACCTCTCAAAATCTAGCTCAGATGAGATCAACGCATACCGCGCCGTCACCAGTATGATCGCTACTTCCGCAGAGGCAAGTGGCAGTATCAACGCTGAAATGCAGTTTGGCGAATATGACGACCTGATGGCAGGCGTACTGCAGAGCACTTGGAGTGCATTCGGTACGAACGGGCTTGGGGTTGCATTCTCCGCTACGCTTACCGGCACTACTATTACTGCAAGTGCAGCTACTACTGGCACGAGTCTGTTTACGCTGCTGAAGGCTGGTCAGTGGTTTACGCTGGGTGGTACAGGCACCGCCAATGACGGTAAGATGTTCCGCGTCAGCAAGGTTACGCCCCCCACCTCCACGGTCATCACGCTTGACACTGGCACCCCTGCGACTCCGGGCGGTCCTTACGCAGCTACGGTACTTAAGGTGTCGCGTCTGTCGAATGGTACGACCCAGCCGAGCTACACCATTGAGCGGGCATCCACAGACACCAGCGAATTCTTCGCATTTAGGGGGATGACGCCCTCGGCCCTGAAACTCAGCATTTCCTCGGGGTCGCTATCTACGATGGAGTTTGCTTTCATGGGCCGCGATGCAGTGGCAGCTAATGCTACCACCCTTCCTGGTAGTCCAATTGCTTCGCAGGCTTTCCCGATCATGTCGGGTGTGTCTGGTACGGCTTGCGCACTCTGGGCTAAGGGTGCCCCACTTGCCGGTACGTTCGTGAACTCGATTAGCCTGTCTTACGATAACACCCTGCGCGCACAATCTGCAATCTGCAGCTTGGGTAGCATCGGTATCGGTAGTGGCACGATCAACGTCACGGCTGATCTTGAAGTTTACTTCGCCAGTGGCCGCGCCTTCTATGATGAGTTCCTCTCGAACGCCAACATGGAAATCGCTTTCACTGCTTTTGACACCCAAGGTAACGGCTACATCTTCACCTTGCCACAGGCGAATATCAGCAGCTACAGCCTGAATGCTGGTGGCAAGGACCAAGACCTGATGGCCTCCATCAGTGTGACCGGCCTGCTTGACTTGGGTAATGCTGATGCAGCTTTGCGCAAGGTCATGTTTATCGACCGCGTTGGCGCTGCACTGGTCCCTTAATCTCTCCTGTGGTCGGTTAACACCGTCCTTTGCCCTCCAGATGAAAATCTGGAGGGCTTTTTGCATTCTTGCAGCTATAATGTGCGGGCCGGTTGCCGGTGAACCACAGGATTAAAACATGACTGCAAAAACTGCCACCAAGGCTGTTGACCTTTTCGCTGACTTCGCTGTAAACGAAGCCCTCTCCCAAGACGGTGTTTGGGTGCCCTATAACGGTGACGTTGAATTCCTTGTTGCCCGAGCCGGTAATAAGAACTACCGTAAGGTTGCACAAGCGCTGTACAAGAAGAATGAACGCTTGCTGGATTCCAAAACTGATGCTGCTGGCGAGAAGCTGACGGAAATCGTAGTGGAGTCGATGGCTAAAGGTATCCTTCTGGGCTGGCGCGGTAATGTGCAATTCCAAGGTGAACCTCTGCCGTACAGTTTGGACAATGCTCGTAAGCTGCTTGCCCATGAACGCTTCCGCGACTGGATTGATGCTCAGGCAAAAGATGAGGCACAATTTGCGGCAGTCCAAGAGGATGAAAACGAAAAAAACTAATTGAGGTTATTGGGTGGCAGATGGAGTGGGGGAGTAAAATGGATATGCTTCTGCAAATGCAGGAGCAAGGACAGGAACCCCCTGCTCTTAGGAATAAACCTAAGCTGCTTGATAGACTTCAGTGGTACTTTGAATGCTTCTATGAGTTGACAGGAGATAGAGGGTATACCCAGGGTTATCCTTTAGGCTTGTCAACCCGGCAAATCTATGACTACTGGAGCATATTTGGACTGTACAACTTTGAGGACTTCTACTCTAAGGTTAAACTGATAGACAGAATATGGCTACAGAAGATGAGAGAGAAGTCAGATAAGGAATCCAATGCGAAGCAAACACCAAAGGGTTCTGCGCCACCCAGGTTGCAATCAGGCTAACTTCCAAAATGCCTGAATCGCAACCGAACCACCCAAAACCCTTGAAACAGGGTAGAATCCCGGCAATGCCGGGATTTTTTACGCCTTCTGCGGAGTGATATGGCCGATTTAAGTTACACAGTTGATGTAAAAGGACATGAGGACTTGCCGAAACTCGCGGCAGGCATTGATGCGGTTGCTACAGCGCTTGGTAACGGCAAAGACATCGCCAAAAAACTTGCAGAGTTTAAAGCTGCTATGGGCGGTATGGGCGGGTCGCTGGATGGGTTGAAGAGTCTAGAGACAACTCTCAAGGATAGTATCGGAGGATTAAGTAAAGCGCTTAAAAGTGAGATGGATCAGCTGCGTGGTGTGCTATCTACTGCAGCCGCAGACTTTAAATCAAGCGGTCAAAAAGCGGGTAAAGCTCTTTCGGATGGTTTGGTAGAGGGTGTTGAAGGTGCGGGCAGAGCATTAAAACTTGCAGCTGACAGAAATCTAAAACTTAACGCTAAGTACGCTACCGATATTGAAACGGCAACACGGCAGATTCAAGAAAAAGGCAGCTCCGCTATGCTGCAGAGCTTGATGAATCGTGCAAGTAATATCCAGAGAATTCTGCAGACAGGCGGAGATAAAGCTGTCGCCATCGTACAAAAAACCTACGGAAGTGACTTCGTTGCTGCGATGCGGGATGGGTTGGCGCAACAGTTGACTACCCTAACTAACGCAGAACAGGCTACCACACGTTTGCGCCGGACTCAGCAAGAGCAAACAATCAAGGAAGGCCGAGAAGCTGCTGCAAAATTAGCAGAAGCCACTGCAAAAGCTAGGGCCAATTCTGCAACTAAGTTGACGACTGAGGATGACACTCGCCGGATGCTTGGACTTGCTACTCGTAGTGAGATGAACACGCACTCTGCAAGTATTCGAGCACAGATGCAAGCAGAGGTTGACAAACTTGCTGTGAGAGGTAAAGCTGCAACTAAGTTGACGACTGAGGATGACACTCGCCGGATGCTTGGACTTGCTACTCGTAGTGAGATGACCCGCCACCTGGCGAGCATTCGCGCACAAATGGAGCAAGGAGCCAGAGACGCGCAAGCTCGGGACATCATGCAGGTTCGCGCAGCTACTAATAATCCAGTAGGCGCTTTTCAGCGATACAATTCCAGCACCCAAACAGCCGGGGCTTTGATAGGCGCTAACTCCACCAATGCGCTTACAGGCAGTGTGAGTGCAGGTAGTGTGAGTGCAGTTATCCCCAAAGCCCAAGACATAGGACAAGTTAAACAGCTTTCCACCGCTTTCCAGAAGCTAACAATCGACGGCAACAACGTTCACTCTATGGCCCGAGGCTTGGCCTCCGGCTTCAACCTGCTGTGGCTGACTTGGGGTAATCTGGTTCCGCTGTTTGCTGGTGCAGCAATCTCTAATGGCTTTGTACAGACAGTTAAGATGGGATCGCAGGTAGGGCATACGCTTAAGATCATCGAAGTCTTGGGCGAGAATACCACCAAAGAGATGGCAGGTCTTAACGACGAACTGCTTCGGATGGGCCACTCGGGACCATTTGGGCCGTTGGAAGTCGCTGAAGCGATGAAGACTCTATCCTTGGCTGGTTTAAAAGTTAATGAGATTTTAGCTGTCACGCCTGATGTGCTTAACTTTTCTATCGCAGGTACGACTGACCTAAAGACTGCTGCTGATACATTAGTCTCCGTAAGCACAGCTTTTGGTATGGGTGCCGGAGGTTTTGGCAGGGTTTCAGATGTAATCTCTAAAGCAGCTGCGGACTCTAAATCTAGTGTAGAGTCGTTTTCTAGTGCCATGAAAACTGCCTCTGTTATTAACAAGCAATATGGCGTGTCTCTTGAAGACACAGCAACAGGTATTGCCGCGCTATCCCAGCTAGGTATTGAGGGCTCTGCAGCAGGTACTGCATTGCGGAACGCTTACGCCGATCTTTCTGGTAGGTCTATTCAAGTTGCTAAAGTCCTGAAACAGCAAGGCATTGAGATGCGGACGGCGACAGGAGAATTCCGGCCTATGATCGAAGTTGTAGCCGAGCTAGATAAAAAACTACGCTCTATGGATGGTATCAGCCAGAAAAATCTGCTGCAATCCATAGCGTCTGAGCGAGGTGCTAAAGCAATTATTGAACTCTTAGAGTTAGTCCGTACACAAGCCAAAGATACATCTAAAACATTGGGAAATGCTTTAGAGGAAATGCGAGCAGGCATTGAAGAAAGCTACGGTTTTGCAGCAATTAGCGCTGCAAAATTATCGCAAACTACTGAGTCACAGTTTAAGGCTGTTAAGGCTACCCTTCAGACTAGCATGGTGCAAGCGTTTAAAGACGCCGAGCCAGAGTTATTGTTGATCTCAGATAGGCTTAAAAAAACACTCAGTAGCCCGGAGTTCATCGCGGACCTATCCGCTATCGTGACTTTTGTAGCTAAAGCTATCGCATCCTTCATATCTTTCGGCTCTGCACTAGTAGATCACGCAGCACTTGTTGTTGGACTTGCTGGGGGCTACAAAATACTTCAAGCAGCGCTAGTCAGCAAAACTGCAGCAACCGTTGCGGATACGTCTGCCACACTTGCCAATAACGCAGCTAAGGCGGGAGGTCTTGGATTAATGGGTGGCCTAGCTAGGCTATTGCCTGGAATAGGGACGGCTATCACCGTTGCGGCTGTTGCTTGGTCTTTGTATGATATGTGGCAAGGTCGGAGTGTCGATACCTCTGCTAAAGCTGATGAGTTATACAACAACAACATAATTAAAAACCTACAAGACGAGGCTTTGAGGTTAAAAACGCTCAACGATTTGAGAGCTACAGGCTTAAGCCTTACAGAAGCCCAAGCTCAGATGGACGCCAATAAAAAGCAAGGAGACTCTTCGAAACTGGGGCAAACTGGATATGCTCGTGCGCGTCAAGAAGAAGAAAAAGCATGGAAAACTGTTGAGACTATGAAAGCTAAGAATATCCGGTTTATGCAAAACCCGGACGGGTTTGGCTATGTAGAGCTTGATTATTTTATAAAAAAAGCGGAAGAAAAAACTAATGTGGCTACGGCTGCATGGCGGTTGGCTACTCAAAATATAGCAGCTACGGCAGCTGCAGCAGAACAGGTCAAGGAAGAAAACAAGCGCTCCGCTCAAATAACTGCAGACGAGGTTAAGCAGCGTAAGGATGCAATCACCGGATTGTTTGGAGATATTAAATACGGTCTTGACGATAAGCCAAGGGGTGCGAATAGCCGCACCCAAAAACCCCGTTCCTACGACGAACAAACCCTCCCTAATCTGCAGAAGCAGATGGACAGCGAATTGGCTGTTATCAAGGCCCGCTTCGACTCTGAGAAAGCTATTCAAGATAGTGAGTACAAGAACCTCCTTGTCACCCAGGGACAATACCAAGCTAATTTACTTGCTTCTACGGTAACGTATGAGCAAGAATCACTTGCGTCTATTGAGGCACATGCTGCAGACTATGTAAACGCGTATGTAGAACAATACGCAGAAATTAAGAAAGTCCGTGACGGGTTTAAACCTGACAGTGAGAACTGGAAAGCAGAAGACGCAAAGCTTGAGGCATTGCGTAACAAAGCTACTACAGACATGCAGGCTGACGAAGATAAGCATGTTAAAATCAAGCTCGACTCTAACAAGCGTCAAATACTCGCTGCCCAAGACCTTGCAGGGGAAACCCGTAAGCTCATCAAAGCTGATGAAGAATATTGGACTAAATCCAAACTTGAGACGGATAAGATTGAGTCTATGCAGAAGGTTGCGGAACAGTACCGCAACATCAACACCTCTGTTTTCAGCAACGCAACTGCGTTGAAAGCAGAAGCTGAAGCTATTGCTGAATCCAAGGCGCAACACAAAGGGCAGCTTGAGAACATTCGCAAGGAAATCGAACTGCGGATAGACGCCATCGCTGCCCTTGAAGAACTCCTGAAGCTTGAAAGAGCTAAAGCCAATATCACAGGTAACTCTGCGGTTAGCGACGAATTCGAGAAGACTATAGGGGCGAACAAAGCTCAACTAGAAGGACTGAGAGACCGATACAGCAAGAGTGTTGCCGAAGGCACCGCAGACGGAGCACGCCGTGGGGCACTTGCTTACGAGAAAGAAATGGAAGCTAAGGCTTCAGCCGTTACAGATAGTGTCGCTGGGGCTATCGAAACCGCTATATTCAAAAGCGGTAAAGAAGGTGGTAAGGCTCTGCGTGACTACTTACAGGCAGAACTTATCCGCAAACCTTTGATGGCTATTGTTAAGGCTATTATTCAGCCTATTTCTAGCATGGTAGTTGGTGGGTTGCTGGGCGGGACCGCGAGCGCGGCGGGTGGCGCGGGCGGCGGCGGGTTGCTTGGCAACATCGCCAGCGGCGCCTCCCTGCTGGGCAAATTCGGCATCGGTGGATTTGGGGCTGGCTTCTCCTCCGCCACCTCTGCGGCCTCGATGGGCGCCGGGTTTGTCGGACCGCCAGCTAGCGCAGCGGGTGGTGCGGTTGGCATGGGCGCCCAGTTCGCTGCGGTCATGCCCTGGCTGCTTGGCGCTACCGCCATTGCTGCGCTGTGGAAGCCCCTATTTGGCCGCAAGCTGAAAGATTCCGGCATTCAGGGCACGTTCGGAGGTGAAAGAGGGTTTGAAGGTGAAAGTTTTGAATACTATAAGGGTGGACTTTTCCGCTCCGACAAAACAAAGACTAACCCACTAGCAGAAGAAGCCCGCAAAGTTTTAGGTGATGCCTTCAATATGATGCGAATTCAGATCGGTACGTTCGCTACCACACTGGGACTCAATACAGACAAAATTGCGGATTTCACCACTAAGATTAAAGTTAGTACTAAAGGCCTGTCAGATGCCGACGCTGAAAAGGCCATCCAGGAAGCCCTGGCTACGGCCAACAACAAACTTGCCGAGCAGGTCATTGGAACTTGGGAAGAGACAGTAGAGGAAGATGTAACTACTCGGACCTACAAAGCTAGTGAATACGCGCGTGAAGGTGAAAAAGCAATCGACACCCTCACCCGGCTAGCTACAAGCTTAGCTGCTACTAATGAAGCATTCAAAGACTTAGGGATAGGTCTTTACGAAGCTTCCCTGGCTGGCGCGGACATGGCTAGCCAACTTGTAGACCTCTTCGGTGGTATAGAAGGTTTTGTTGCTGCTACAGCTGCTTATTACGATAAGTTCTACAGTGAAGATGAGAAGCGTGAAGCCAAGCGCCGGAGAGTAGAAGCAGCCTTCGCTGAGGCGGGTTTGAGCCTGCCTGACATTAACGCTGCCGATGCTCGTGCTCAGTTTAGAGCAACGATGGAGTCCATTGATTTAACGACAGAGGCTGGTCGTAAACAATGGGCGACGCTAGTGCAAGTTTCGGGCATGTACGCAGACATTACCGAAGGGGCTGTAGACGCTGCTAGTGCCATGAGGGAGGCCGCAGAAGCAGCTAAAAAATTAGCAGAAGAACAACTTGCAGAGTTGAATCGCAGACGCAAGCTTTTGTCTGATTATGCTCAAGAGGACTTTAAACGAGCAGTTGAACGGGATCAAGCGCTCTTGAACAAGCAGGCTGATGTTCTCAAAGAGACAATGGGGACACTGAAGTCTGCCATTGATAGTTTGACTGCTGGAGCTAAGGACATATATAACACCGTTGATAGCACAAGTACAGCAGCTGCTGCTCAGGGTATGGTGGCTATTGAAGATGCACTTGCTGGAGTTCGGGCTGGCGGGTCTTTAAATGACTACACCGGGCTGATGGATTCAGTGTCTGCAGCTAGGGCGGGCCTAAATTCAAACGCTTATGTGTCTCAATTTGAACGAGATAGAGACGCACTTGTACTAGCTGGACAGCTCAGTGACTTAGCTGCGTTTGGGCAGACGGAATATGATGTTCAGGAACAGCAGCTCAACGCAATTGAAGCTCAGCTAGACTATCTAAAAGACCTATCTGAAAAAGCAGATATGTTTATTAGTGGGCTTAGCACACTGACTGGAACTGTTGACTATTACTTCAACCGTTTCATGGCAGTTGGGGTTCCCAATGCGAGAGAGGTTCTTCCTAGTTTTGCAGTAGGTACAAACTATGTGCCAAATGACATGGTAGCTCAAATCCATGAGGGTGAAGCCATCATTCCTAAAGCATACAACCCTAGTGCAGGCGGTGGCGGTAATTCTGGTTCCGTTGTTGAAGCTATTCAGACACTAACTGCAGAAGTTGCGAACCTGAAATTCGCAATGGCAGCTACAGCCAAAAATACGAGCGGCCTACCACAACTTGTCGATCACTTCGATAACGTAACTGAGGGTGGAAATGCAATGAGAGTAGAAGCAATATGAAAATTCTATTACCTACCCCTATAACTCAAGACATGATCGGGTTTGGTACAAACCTGCCAGAAATTGATGCGACGAGGGGGGAGATTTCTTGGACTACTTTTGGTGTGTACACTGAGGGTATGCTACGGGTGTACGCTGGGTACATTTATTATTGTGTAAAAGGGTATGTTACAGACATCAACTCTCCAACCCCAGATGCAGACTTTATACACTGGCTGGTAAAAGAACCAACTAACCAGATGGGGCCATTTGATGACTACCTGTATACGACAGCTAAAAATCCTGGAATAGTAAAGTACGTTCTTTCTCCTGGATACTTTGACGGTTTTGTGCTTTACGGGGTTAACGCCGATAAGGTTGAAGTAGTCTTACGTGATAGGCTTACAGGAGTTGTAAACTATAACACTAACGACACTATGTGGGAAGAGGCATATGGGGAATGGGAGTACCTCTTTGGAAACCTGCAGCGCTCAGTTAAACTTAGCCAATCTAATCTACCCACAGGGCCAACTACTCAAATCGAAGTTACCTTGACTAAGATGGACCCAACCAGCATTGTAGAGTTAGGGTATCTAAGTATCGGACAGTGGCAAACTATTTATGCGCCAGGGGATAATATGCAGGGAGCTACACAGTATGGTGTAGAGGTAACTCCTAAGTCGTACAGTTACTTTAAGCAAAATTTAGATGGTACGTATGTGCGCCGTCAGGGTAGAGTTGCGAAAGGTATATCAGCTACTGCTTTGATTGACGCAGTTGAGGCTCCTAGAGTTGAGAAGCTTTTGACCAAAATACTTGACATACCTGTGGCTATTGAGCTTTCGGACTTAAATAAATATGGGTATATGTCAACGGTGGGTTTCGTTACCGGCAGTATTGTGGCAGAATCATGGAATCTTGCCAGAGTTAACCTAAAAATTGATGGAAACATATAATGGCTTTACCTGTCTTTCCCCCAACAATACCTACAGTACCGCCATACCCTGCGTTAGGTAGCTCAAACTTCAATGAGCAGGCGTACACCTATGCCACCACTATGCCAACTGTTTCGCAGGGAATGCAGGACGTTGCAGGGGTTACATTTAACAATGCAGAGGCAGCTTTCTTAGCTGCTCAGATAACTACAGACTCAGCGCACGTAGCTGCAACGTCTGCAGGGTTGGCCTTGGGTAGCGCTAATTTCAAGGGTAATTGGAGTGCATTGACTGGATCGCTTGCGCTGCCAGCCGCCGTAAGGCACGCTAACAAATTCTGGTTACTACTTGCTGATCTTCCTGATGTGACTGCAGCTGAGCCTGGGGTTAGCGTTAGCTGGTTTGAGTTTCAAGCGGGTGCGTCTAGTGGCATTATTACAACGGTATTGGTGTCTAGCGTGACGGCTATTCCAAATACTCAATATATTGTAGCAGCGGCGGGTTTGACTATTACTTTGCCATCTGACGGTTCATGGACCAAGGGTGCATATTTTGGAGTTCGGGAAGTTATTGCTTCAGGCAACTACAACATCAACTTTTCTGGCGTGAAAGTCCGAGGTGTCTCTTATGGGAACGAGACTATTACCGCTGCCTTGAATGGGGTAGATTTGACTTATGAAGACATTACGCGGGGACTAATCTAATGAAATTAACAGACTTGGTTGGAGACTCTGTTCTCCGAAATTACCGTATTGTTGTGCTTGGCGACAGCCTTACTGCACAACAAGGTATCCTAGCTCCAGCTTGGCCGAACCTATTGGCAGACGACTTGAGTGCTTCAGGCTTGCCTATTGAAGTAGTCAACTTGGCAATAAATGGTTCAACTTTCTACACTGCGTATAACGCTGTGAAGTTTGACACCAGAAGTCAGGTAGCACAGGCTGTGTCTTTGAAGCCCGATATGGTGATTGTTGCTCTGGGCTTTAACGATACGGTGATGGGTGTTGGGGGACGTACTGTAGCTCAAGCAAAGAACGATGCAGACTTGCTATTCGATACACTAAAGACTGCGTTACCTCAAGTAAAGCTAGTATATGCCTCGGAACTTGCATTCGACAATGTAAATTGTACCCCCGCAACCGCGCTTAATAAGCATGTAATGCCCTTTGCTATGGCAAGGACTTCAGGAGACTTGTTAGCAGGGTGTGCTACTTCTGAAATTCTAGGTAACGTAGCTGACTCAGGGCATAAACTTGCGCTGGCAAACTGGGTGGAGTTAGACACTTACATTAAAAGCAACCTTCCTGCTGGTAGCACATCCATTACATTACCTGTGTGGAAATATGCGCGCTTGGGACTTGCCGGGTATGATGGTTTGCATCCCAGTGCGACTGCATCCTTGTTTTGTGCTGGTGCAGTTCGACAAGCGTTCGTTACCAACATTACACTCAAGAATGCACTGCCACAACTCTCCAACCAGGACTACGGAAGTTTCAATGATCCTGAAGTAGTCTTTAGTGGTCTGTTGTCGGCCTCGACTGGTGGTTATGTTCCAGCTGTTCCGACAACAACTATCAACCATCCGGTATGGCAACGAGGTCCTTGGTCTTCTTGCAATGTAGTCACTTGGTTTATGCCGTCCAAGGGTAGTTTTCTGACGCCTTCTATGGCGATTGCTAAGTATGCCCCATTTTTCTGGTCTTTGAAGAATGTAAGCCCACTTGAGACAGTCTATACCTCTATAGATAACGCTGCATTTGTTACTACAAACAACGTCACGGATTATAAAGGTGAGGCGATTTTTAACTCTTTACCGAATATGTCCATTGGGTCTAGGACTTTCCGAGTCAAAGTGAAAGACGAAATTTATGGGCCTTTCGCCCTTACAGTTAGTGACGGTGGTGGGTCTGCTTCTAAAGCTGCGTTTGGAAAATTAACAGGCTTGTCTTCACAGTCTATCTCAAGAGCTGCGAATGCCTATACCCAAGTACCTATGGCTACATCAGGGGCTGTGGCTCTGAATGGTATGACTACAGGAACATCTTCTCTGATTGTCCCACGAGCAGGGTGGTATTCCATCACAGGCACGTTCATGGTGGCTGAAGCCGCCACAACTTTCGGGTACGGCTTAGGGACCGTTATGGTAAACGGCGCTCGGACCATTGAAGGTGGTGCTCAATCTTTCTCTAGTTCGCCTGCAATGGCTCTAACATATCTGGTGGCTGGGCATGTATACTTGGCTGCAGGAGCGATTGTTACGTTGTCTGGATTTGGTATCAATTCAGGCACTTTCCAAGATAACGACACCACAACGTCTAATTTCTTGATTGTAAAAGAGCTGCTTGACATCCTCTAAGGAAATAACATTATGACTATCGAAACAGAAGTTGCAGACCTAACTGTAGCTGCCGAAGATTTGGCAGCTACAGTTGTGAATGTTCGAAATGCGTTACAGGGATCAGCTGTAACGGTCCTGTCGCAACAGGCTACTATTGCTGCTGACATAGCTACGGTAAATGCTGGTATAGCCACTATCAATGCAAACCTTGCAGCTATCGGAGAGATGGCAAACAAGGTGGACAAGGTTTCTGGCAAAGGTTTGTCCACCAATGACTACACTGACGCAGAGAAAACAAAACTTGCAGGTTTGTCCGGGGGCGGGGGCGGGGGTGGGCCTACAGCTTGGGCTGATATTACAGGTAAACCCGCAGTAATCGCCGCTGGGGCAAACGCGGCAACTGCGAGGGCGGCTATAGGAGCAGGAACATCAAATCTTGTAGTTGGTGCAGGTGCAGGCGATGCGATGGCAGGTAATACTGCCATCCTTCCAGACGCACCTTCTAATGGTACAGCTTATGTCCGTAAGAATGCTGCTTGGGTGGCGGAAACTGCTGGTGGTGGTGCTGAGACTGTCTACGCTATTACAGATGGCGGCAGTGTCACGTTGAACCCGACCAATGGGGGAATTCAAACTTGGACCCTCGGAGCCAACCGTACCCCTGCTGCAAGTTTCGCAAGCGGTGAGGGTATCACTTTGATGGTTGCAGGCACTGCCTACACTGTTACGTGGACCACTGCGGCTGTTACTTGGCTTACCTCTGACGGTAATCCACCGACTCTTAATGCCACTATTCCAAAAGTAATTGTGCTTTGGAAAGTAGGCTCTACACTGTATGGAAAGTAAACCATGAAGTTATGGCAAAGGCTTGTGGGGCAGGGCTATAGTGGCGCAACTCCGTACAGGTATTGGCGAATATATATTACTGCCGTTAATTATGAATCCCCCGCCCTCTACGAAGTTGAATTTAGAGGCTCCGCAGGCGGGGCGGACCTTACGTCACCCAGTACAACGGTACAAGGCGACGCTAACACCGACGGTGGCTATCCAGCGGTCAACGCTATCGACAATAACGGCAGTACCTTTTGGTATACCTACAGTACGACAAACGCTTGGTTAGCTGTGGACTTAGTTACTGCACATGTTTGTGCTGAAGTTGCTATTACCGCTTATGGGTTTAGTAATTCCCCTAAAGATTTCGTAATTCAGGGAAGTAACACGAGTCTGACTACAGGTTTTGTAGACGTGGCTACCTTTACAGGTCAGACTTCTTGGGTAGGCGGTACACAAAGAACATTCGCACTGCCTACGGGAGAACCCTCTGCAGGTGGTAGCGCATTCCTGACATTATCTAACTTTGGTGGTGTGTTCGTAAATCCCTCCTACGCGCAAACCTCTAATAATCAGTATGCGACAAGAACGCAGGCTAACGGTGGAGCCTCAACCATAACTTTTGACGCAGCAATAACTGGAGTGATACCTGCAGGTATGGCGCTGTTAGGCATTAAGGTTTATGTCGAGGGTAAATGTACCTCTGCCCCCATAGATATTACGTCTTTCGAGATGACCTTTCCAACTTTCCAACTAGGTGTTACTGAAAGCATCTTATCAGTTGGTGGCCCAACGGATAAGCTGGGTATAACCAGCCTATCATCTATAGCCTCAAATACCTTCCGCTTCGCTAACGACTCAGGTGCTTCTTCTAATATCTCCATAGACGACATTCGCATTGAAGTATTTTGGGGGCTGTAAATGAATACACTAAAAGCACTGATCCTTGCAGGCGTGCCCGAGTACCTGCACGCTGAAGCCCTCGCCTCTCTCGCGCTCGCAAAAGAGCGCAGCCTGGGGTTGGATTGGCACAAGACCAAAGTGCGTCTATTTCGTGCCGGCAAGGTCGCAGACATGCTGCCTTGGGAGGCCGAGCGATTGCTTGATGTGCGGCCCGATCTTGCGGATTGGGACATTGAGCCGATGGTCAACATCACTTGCAACGGCGACCACGCGCCCCGTGTGCAGACGCCGGACGGCTACCGACCGGCACCGGACCGGTGGCTCAACCCAGACCCATCGAGCGAAGAATACCGAGAGGCGTGCGCCGACCCGATCAGCCAGCGCTATTTTGGCGGCGCGCATCCGCGCTCTCACGCGGCGCGCAAGATGTGGTACCGGCGAAACGGTGGCGCGTACCTCGCGTGGAAGCGCGGCATACCAATTGCTGAGCACACGCCGCCTGAGCACTGGCAGGGCAGTGACGGCAAAACGACCGTGACTGTGACGCGCTCCGGAAATGTTTGGATCGTTGCCAGCAGCACCAAGTTGCTCGGTCCGCTGACGATCACCCGGCGCGATGGGTTTGAAGTTGATAACGTCTATTGGCCCGAGGGCGTGCAGTCGTGGTATCCGATACCGGGCCACGATTTACGGGCGCCTGCTACTTGGGGCTGGCGTCTTCGCTGGCGTAAAGGAGGTTAGCCGTGTGGAGGAGCAACCAAAAACTGTCCACGACAGCACATTCGCACAGCATGAGCGAGAACTTCTGACACTGTTAGCTACAGAAGTTACGTTTACTACTTAACTTCTAGGGCTTTGTCCTACAGCTTGATGGTGAAGTTTAGGTATCCTGAAGACTTACCGGAGGTAGCTGCCATGATTTACTTGATTCCGTTTGGAGTGCTGCTTTACATAGCGCATGAGTTTGCATGCAGTAAATATGATGACATTGAAAGCTATGCTTATTAGCTAACTACCAAAGATTTAAGTTACACCAAGAGGCACCTTGATAGGGTGCCTCTTGTCTTATGGGGGTCTGCCAATCTAAAATGCGTAGTGCAGAAACCTTATAACATGTCTCAACCAGATTATCCACAAAAGGCTTGGGAGGGGTCAGAGCATAGGACACCCACCCACATGACTAGCCTTGTCGAGGCTGCTGTTAAAGAAGCTATGGAAGAACATGAAGAAAAAGTAAAGAAGCACTTAGACGATAGGTTCGACGAACTAAAAGCCATCATGTTGAGTGCCTTTCCCGATGGCGACCCTATAGGCCATAAAGAATTCCACCAAAAGCAAATCGAGTATATGAACGATAGGATTGCGCTGTGGAGAGAGATACGCTCTAAAAGTATTATTGGCATCCTATGGGCTGGGGCAGGGTTCATAGCTATGGCAGTATTAGAGTATGTTGAAAGAGGCATGCTCAAATGAAAATCTTTAAAGAGATGCTTTGGCACGTAATACTTTTAACCGTATCAGTACTATTCGTTTTAGCAGTGCGAGCCATAGATCGAAGCTTCCCTGTACTTAAAGACTTTGAAGTGACTTCTCGACAGATTACAGATGTAAGCGTCATAATCGAAGGCAAGGTAAACAAGGTTCGAGATTGCAAGCTTTTAGAGATTAACGCCTTCACATCCGAAGGGCGAAAACTAGCCATCAATTTCCTTGATAGGCCTATTGGAGAAAATCAAGGTACTCGACCTGTTGGCATCCAATTTTGGGGTCCGGGGGGAATTGTTCCACCAGAACAATACGAGCATCAATATATTCATAACACACTCTTGTAGTGTGTTCTGGAGTCAGACATCTAAGCTAACAACTTTGACACTTGTTAAGGCTCCTGAACCGGAAAACCTTGCCCCAGTATTTAAGGAATAATGATGAATATCAGTGCATCAGGTCTGAAAGAGCTGAAAGCTTCAGAAGCCTTTCGAGAGTTCGCCTACCCAGACGTAGCCAGCCCCCTATACAAGACGTACCCTAAAGCTCGCTGGGGGTTCAAACCTGCTAGTGAGATTTTGGAAACCTTGCCGGGGAGTGCTAAATCGCTATCTGGTACACCGTGGACTGTAGGTTATGGGCAGACTGTAGGCATTACGCCTGACAGCCAGATGACTGAGAAAGCCGCAGAGATAAACCTGCGCGTCAAGATTGGCAAGTATGAAGATGCTGTAGAGCGGGCATGCACTATCACCCCAACGCAGGGGCAGTTTGACGCACTTGTTCAACTTGCCTGGAACGTCATGTCGGCGGTTAATCCTAAGACTTCTAGCATTATCAAAGCTCATAACCGAGGTGATTGGCAAGCAGCTAGTCGCGCCTTTGGCCTCTACAACAGAGCCAAGGGCAAGGCAGACAAGGGGCTTACGCTGCGGCGCGCTCGTGAGGGTGCAGCGTACCTTGCTGCAAGCCCGGTCGTAAATCCTGCACTACCTGAAACAGTGGAAGAATCTGGTGTGCCTAGTGTGCTGCTTACATCTTCGTCTGTGGATGAAGAGCGCCCTATGCGCAAGAGCGAGATCAATATTGCCAGTACAGCAGCAGGGGGTAGTGCTGCAGTAGCCGCTGCTGCTGAAACTGTAAATTCGATTTCGGCTATCAAGTCTGGTGTGTCTACTCTCGCGGACTGGGCAGTTCCAATACTACTAATCGCAGTTGTATGCTTGTGCGTCTATATCGTTTGGCAACGAGGGGTTCAGAGAAAAAATGGCTGGGCATGATTATTTACTTAGCTATGGTCTACTATTGGTGGAAACTGTGGGACTAACATGCAACTCACAATCATCGCTGCAACCCTCGCCGGACTCTTAGCTTTCGGTTCTGCTTGGAAGATTCAGGATTGGCGTTTTGACTCCAAGGAGAAAGAACGCTTGGAACAGGTACAAGAGGCGAAGAGGATGCGTGAGAAGCAGGTAGTAACAGCTTCTGCAAATTATGAAAAGAAGAAAGAAGCCACAAGAATTAAATATGTGACTATCACTGAGACGGTAGAGAAGATTGTAGATCGCCCAGTCTACAAAAATATCTGCTTAGATGACGATGGCATCAAACTTATAAACGAGGGTATCACACCATGAACCATCAGCCCTCTTACCGAATACTCTTTGCTATGGCACTCGGGGCATTTGTAGCTCTGATGCTCGCAGGATGTCAACACCGAATCTTGCTCGTGGATGACAGCGCCCTCGCGGCGAATATCACTCAACCTTGCCCACCCTTAAACAAGCTCTCTACTGGAGATGGCAAAGCCATCCTCAAGTGGGGGGCAAGTACAGTCAACATGTATGAGGACTGCAGAGCGAGACACTCTGCACTTGTCGAGGCTTTTAAACCAAAGGAGTGAGACAATGCACCGATACGAGGAAGAGCAAGAGGGCGGTCGTATCTACGGTACTAAAAAGAAAAAGTTGCTAGAAGCGACTCTCAAAAAGCAGAGAGAAGCTACTAGACAACTTAAAGGTTATGAGGAACCTAGAGAAGATCACCCTTATAGAGGTGACGCCTACAGTACCTCAGATTACTAACAAAGAGTCGGCAAGTGCATCTGCTAAATCCGAGTGCGTAATCAAGATAGTCTGCTCGAAACCTGCAGCAGCTATCATCCCCAAGCCCGCCAATTCGCGGGCTTCGTCGCACCCAGCGAACGGTTCATCCAACACCAGCAGAGGCAGACCCGGTAGGAAAGTCTTGCTCAAGGCGATGCGAATGGCGAGGCCCAGCGCGTCTTGAGTCGAACCTGACAGCCCTTCGACGCTGCGCCCGTTGACTGCAAAGCCCTCAGCGGTGCGCGTCAAGACGCTGCGCGTACCTCGAATAGCGCTGAAGTAGTGCGACACAGAACCTAACACAGTATTCCACAACTGCGTAGCAATCTCCGGACGCGCTGCCCGCAACTTGCGAATCAGGTCGTTGTGCTTGTACATGTCTTGCAGGGTTGCTTTAAGGCTTAAAACTTGCTGCTTACTCTTTTCAAGTTGTTCAAGCTTAACCTGATATACGCGCATGTCTGAGTCGTAGCTTTGCTGTGCCGTTCTGTGAGACTCTGCTTGCTGAGATTCCACTGCCTCAGCCTGCCTCAACTCACCTTCAAGCTTTGCAAACTCTTCAGCCTTACCTACGGCTTCAGTCACATCAATCAACTCTGGAATAACAAGGTTTTCCAGCTGCTCTTTAGCAGAGGTAGCTTTAGCAACCTTGACTGCGTGGGCTTGCAGTTGCTGGCGCATCCCTGCTACATCAGGCACCTCGCCTTCAGCAGGTGGGGCAGCACCAATCCAAGTTGCCTTGGGTGGTACGCTGTTAGATAATGTCCAGTAATCCCCGGCAAGCGTTTGGATACGAGCGCAGACTTCCTTCAACTGCTTGTATGCAGCAAGTTCGCCTGTAAGCAGCCCAATCGAATCTTTCAGTTCTACGATACGTGCGCTGTACTCTTCTTCCTGCTTTGACACCTTCTCATTGATAACAGCTACTTCAGGAAGCTTGCTAATGTCTTTCTTGCAGAAGCTGCAAATGTCTTCGTTGATACGCGTGGCCTTAGCCGTGGCAAGTTTAACGCGCAGCTGTTGCTCTTCTTCAACTTGCTTAGCTTTGGTCGTACTTGCCAGCTCTTCAGCAGCAAGCATAGAGGCATAGTCGCCATCCCACTCTACAGTTGCAGATGGGAATCGGGTGGCATATGCCTTGCGCCGCTTCGCCATTGCTGCTTCGTCAGCAACAAGTCTTGCTGCTTCGTCCACATCAGCCTGGGTGAAAGCCAGCGGCGCAGGCATCACGGCCTCAAGCTGTAGCTTTTCTGCAACAGCCTGTGCGTTACACCTCTCTTTTTGCACCTCTGCAGCCCGCACCAGCAGGGCGTCTGTAGCTATCCTTTCAGGAGCGCAAACGTCCCACAGCGCCTGAAACTTTTCCTTGTGGGCCGTGGCACTGCTCCAGCGATTTTGAGCCGCCTGCAAAACGGCATCGGACGGTGCTTCGGGCGCATCTTCCGCATTTTGCTCCAGTTGCGCAACCTGGGCCTCAAGTTGCTTCGTGTTTCCACTGCTAAGCTGCGTCTGAATCTTGTCGATGAGCGTTTCGATAACCTCAAGGTCAGCCAAACGCTCCACAAGTGAACCTGCTGCAGTGCCGCCCTGTGCCAAGACCCCACGTACAGAGTTCTGGTCAGCGATGACAAGTTGCTTTGCAGTGTCAGCGGAGCAGCCGAACAGGCGCTCGCAGAAGACGCGCACCTCAGTCTGCCCGGTTACGCTCTGGTCGCCGTAGGTGAGTTCAGCACCAGACTTGCCACGCTTGATGTGGTAATCGACACCATCGTAGGAGAAGTCGAGTTCCACCTTGAGACTTGCTTCGGGTTTGTCATAGGTCACTACCTTGGCAAGCGGTTCGCGCAATCCCTTGCTGCCGAAGAAAGCGTAGAGGATGGATTCGAGTGTTGAGGTCTTGCCGTTTTCGTTCGCACCCCTAAAAACTACAAGACCGGGAGTGAAGTTGAACTCTCGGTCTTGGTGTGCTCTGAAGTTTGTAAGTTTAAGATTCTTTAGCATATGGGAATACCTGTATTGTGATTGTGTACTCTAACCTGCGTTGGTCATGTATCATTCTTGGAACTACACTATCCATACGCTTTACAATGTGTACGGGTGTGCGGTCTGTAACCTCTACGTCACACATACCTATCTTGCCGACCTCTGAAATTGTCTTGATTATAGACTCTAATTCAGTCATAACTTCTCCAATATCTTATATTCGTCTTCAGTCAAAAACCCCTTCAGCGCACCCATCACGTCGAATGCTCGGGCTTGCTCAAGGGATTGCACAGAGAACTCTTCCATCTCCGAGTCCTCGCCGATCTTTACAGCGTTGCCCACAATGAAGGCTTCGGATGCCCTGCGGTACTTGGCAATGGTATCAGCAACGGCTGCAGCTTCGTCTGGTGTGGCGTGACCTACGAACCTGATGAATCGTGCATCGGTGGGTTGCGGGTCTTTCCAGTCGAGTTCTGCGTAGTCGTCTTTACTCCAAGTTTGGATAGACTCAATGCGCCCTTCGGCGGTGAGGCGGTGCGCCCACAGGTCAGCTTTAGCAAGGCAGTCGCTAATGCTGGTAGGCCACTGCACACCTAGCACAAAGACCTTGCCAGCAAGCATTGAGCGTGCTGCGTGCTCATGAGCAAACACTAAAGTCTTTGCGAGACTTGCCTTAGCTTGATCTTCGCTTACGTTTAGTGAGTGGTCAGACTGCGTTGCAAAGTGGTTGGCATAATTCGCATGAATAACACAGAAATCACAAGCAGGTACTTTAGAAATCCACAGGTCAAACTCGTCTTGGTTCAGAGCATGAGGCAAGCAGTAGGTGTTGCCAATGAGTACAGGTTCGTTGATGAACGTAGTACGCCCTTCAAGCAGGGCACCTAACAAGTCGAAGCTGGACAACTTGCTGCTGTCCTTGCTGGCATCATGGTTGCCACGCATGGCGTAGAGCTTGTGCCCTTTCAGTAACCACTTGTCGAAGATGCGGTAGGTTGCGAGTAGGTCTGTGTTCGGTATATTAAAGTTGTCGAACAAATCCCCCGCTACCAACAAGTCCTCATCCACGAAGTCTAAAAAGCTGCTAAGGTTATCTAGTGTGTACTGCCGAAGTTCTGTAGCACTTGCTGGTGTCGTCCCTGCTGTTCTGTTGGCAGCGATGTGAACATCATTGATTACGATCATAACCACCCTCCAAAGTATTCATCCAAAGCCATAGTTGAAAGCTCTCGCAAATCCCATGACCCCACCTTCTTACCATCCCCACCTACCTTGCGGTAGCCTGTATAGAACCAGTGAATGTCTGCTGCCCTCCACAGCTTTGTGGTGCTGTGATAGACAAGTACATGAGCTTGCGCTCCTGCTGAACTCCAAGCACGCATCCTGCCGATCTGGGACAGGTCTAGGTTGGTATGGTTCAGCCGGAAGTCATGTGCAACTTCTTTCACCTCCAGCAGCGTCATACGCCCATCTCGCATGATTAAGAAGTCTGCAAGTGCAACAGCGAAGCTGCCGCTACGGGCATCAGGCCAGCGCGCGAAGGCTTGCCTTGCGGATTCCAGACCTGCAAGTTTCTTTTTGACTTGGGCTTCGGCGTATTTGCCGCGATTTGCTGCGGTACTCATAGTTTGTGCTCCCTAAAGGCTGCTACCGTATGCGGCACCAACGGCTCAATCAATTGCAGCATAGCTTCAGCATATACACGAATCTCGTATTGAGAGTGGCTATGCAGACGCAGCTTTAAGAAGTGCATTAGATTATGAAGGTCTACAGTGGCGAACATATGGCTGTACACGTTCAAGGGTAAGACACCTCGGGCAAGTTCCCTTGGCACATGGGCGGCAATCAAAGCTTTGTAGCTTCGGAAGGCTCCCTCACAAGTTGCGCGAATCAAGTTCACTGCGTCAGTGTCACGCTGGGTAGGTACAAAACCTGCTACATCTTCCTTCGCTTCCAAGATGTCCCGCATCTGTTTGTTACTTGTATTCTGAGTGCCTACGTGCGCCATCTCAGGCACATAAAACTCTTCAGGCAGTTCAGCGTAGCGTGCAGAAATTTCGTTGAAGCTCCAAGTGCGATGCCGGTGCCATTGGCGCAGCACGAAGATAGGAGCCTTCACCTCAAACGTGAACAAGCACGACTCAAAAGGGCTGGTGTGGCTATTCTTGACAAGGTAGTTGAGTAACTTTACATCTTTACCCTCGTCTTCCCCAGCCCGCCATTCGGCATCATAACTTACCCGCGCATTGCGAACGATAGAGAGGTCTGACCCCATGTGCTCTACAAGCCGAACTAGGCCATGATCTAGGACTTTAATTGCGTTGTTCATATTTTCTCCATTTCTTTCAAACCACCAGCGATTGCTTCCGCTGTGGGGCTGTTGCCGATTTCAATTTGCTGGTGAAAGTCTACGCCAAATGAGATGCTAGACTCCACAGGGATTACCATATCAGCGTATTGCTGCACCATGCAGGCGTGTCCGACAGTCAGAAATTCTGTGAGGTCTTCCAACTCCACAGACCAGACTACTTCATCATGTATAGGGCCATAATACTCACAGTCAAATCTATCAAGTAAACCTGCCTTAAACATACGCCCCTCTGCAAGTTTTGTCATCTCGGCGCTACTGCTCTGAACCTTGAAGTTCACAGCTTGCCGATCTGCCTTACTTGCGATGTAGCGGTCAGGCGAGTTAAACAGCGCAGCGAGGTGCCGCATAGCTCCTTTCTTTGTTCGTACAAAGCCTACAGACTTTGCCTCGTCCTGTACTTTCTCTTTCCATACAACCACATCAGGGAACGCACGTTCTTTAGCGTCGATGTATACTTGAGCTTCCGCTTCTTCAACCAGCATCGTTGCAGCAAGCTTTGGGGCAGCTGCGCCGAATTCAGTTGTAAAGTTGCACTTTTTCCCCAGCGCTCGAAACTCTTTGTAGACCTTGCTGTCTGTCTCTGCCAGATGCTCGAATGCTAGGTATGCCTGCTCATCTTTCTCGCTTAAATTTGCAAGGATTTCCATCGCGTTCAAAGTTGTAGCGATCAGGGCCGGGTTCTTCTTAGCGAGGATACCAGCGCCAGTCAACGCGTGCATGTCCTTCTTATTGTCGCCGACAAAACATGCCACCATGTTTTTGTCTTTAGAGTAGTCAGCGATCACACGCAATTCCTGCGCTGCAAAGTCCATAGACACTACAACAGCATTCTTTTTGTGCGGCACGATTACTTCACGGAAGCGAGATTCGTACCCTTCAATCTTAGGATGTTTAGGAAGTTGCTGAAAATTTGGCTTAGAACTACTGGCACGACGAGTATTTGTAGCACACTGGTTATGCGATGAGTGAATTCTACCAGTCTTCCAATGTACAAAGTACGGATACTTGCTGTAGTAGAAGCTACGGCGCGTCCGAACCATCTGCAACAACTTAATCGCTTCCAACACCTCTTTCAAGTTGTCAGGAGCATCTCGCAAAGCGTAGGCAATAGCAAGTGCGTCACCTTTAGGGTTGCCTTCTTTAATGCCCTTAGCTCGCATTGTGTCAGTAACCTTGCCACGAACTCGGACAGGCAGCGCCATCTTCTCATACAGCAGAACTTGCATCTGCTTGTTTGACGCTTTGAACTTCGGCTCCCCTGTAAAGAATGATCGCACATAGGCGGTGAACTCTTTGTCGCGGCCATCAAGGCAACCCTGCAAGCGCAGTGCGAAGTCATCATGTCCAAGTTCTTCCAGCATCATGACAAGCTTTGCTGGTGTGCGTGTTCGGGTGCTGAGGAACGGGTCTTTGACGGTTGGTTCAGCTTCTTCGTCTTCATCAACTTCGTCAGGCTCCCCGTCCAACCCCATCACGATTGCATAGGCTTCTTTAATCTCCTTAGCTGTGATTGCAGAAGTATAGGTCGGCGGTACAGTGCCTTCCCAACCATTCGCCATCAAAAACTTGCGCAAGGTGCTCCACGATTTGTCATAGACTTCGTCGTCAATCTTCTCCAGCTCCTTGCACTTGGCAACCGAGATGGTCACGCCACTGTAGAAGCTGCGAGCATGCAAGTAAGCTGCATCCAATTCCACTTCCAAGTACACAGCATAGTGGTGGTCAAGTTGCATATGCAGCTTGTAGAAGTTGTGCAAAGCTGCAGTACAGATCGTGTCGTCTGTACCATACCCAAACACATGCTTAGCGGAAAGTTCTCGCATCTTGTAGATACGAGATTCTTTAATACCATGTTCGCCGTAGTCTTCTTCAGCCAGCAACGTGCCACCTTTAGGCAGTGAGCCTTTCGCACCCTCAAGCGTCATCGTATCTTTATACGTTGCCTGCTTGTATTCGAGGTGGTGCTCGCTACGAAACTTCAACCCAAGGTTGATGTTCTCGTTCACATAGCTTGCCTCAAGCAAGGTGTCACGGATGTTGGGGATCATACCGCCAGCGTTGTATTTCTTCCAGTGGTCACGCCAGAAGGAGCCGTCTTCATCCTGCGCTCCATATAGCACTGGCAACTCGAAGGCGGTGCGCTGAATGGTAATCTCTTTGCCGAAGCATAGTTCCAGCATTTCACGAGCCTGTGCCATCGACACATTCTCCGTATCAGCGTGATCCACCGGCACGTAGTAGGTGTACTGGTTGTTTGCGCCGAAGGTGATGGCGTAGCCAGTCAACTTGCTGCCCATCACATCGACGCCTTCTGGGTCGCCCATTGCTGCCAACCAGTCATCCGACTCGTCGCCGGTCGAAGTTTCAATATCGAACGCTACGAAGCGGCTCTCATCAATCTTCGACTTCAAAAACACCAACGCATCATCGAACTTGTCAGCAGTCACCAACCGCGATGCTGCACGCCAAGGCTTCAGGCGCTCGTCATCCGTCAGCTTGCGGACCATCCCAGGTTCCCAGACAAGTTGTTGCTTGATGGTGTTGACCCATTCAGGGTGCAAGGTAGTCAAGCGTAGGGACTTGCGTACTGCATCCCACTGGTCCACGATCTTGTTCAAAAGCTTGCAATTGTTGTCCTTAGCAATGGATGCAATCTCATCGCGCTTACCGTCGTTAATCAATTGCTCCAACTCAAAGCACCCATCATCACCGTAGGCGATGTTTAGCTGCATCCATGCAGCAGGGCCGAACCCAGGACAGCCCTTTACGTTATCGCTAGAGTCCCCCACTAAACCCTTGTACAGGGATACCAACTTTACGTCGAACTCTCCGTACTTGTTCTTGCCAAGCTCTCCATTGATTCGTACACGGCAAGTTGCCCCATACTCGTTCGTACCGTTAAGAACTGCGAGATCGTTGTCGTTTGTAACAACTACACAATCTTCCTCTGAGTTAAAAGCCAGCCATCCGAGTACGTCATCACCTTCCACAAATGCCTGTGATACGGCAACAGCCCCAAGATTGCGGTATGTGTCTTTGATTAGGTCTTTGAGCAAGTTGAATTGCACATACGCTTCTGGTGGGCGGCTGTCTTTATCGCCTTCCCGATTTGCCTTATATGACGTATCAATCATGGTGCGGCGCTTCTTGCTATCACGCCCCTCAAACACCATTACTACGTCCATTGGCACACAGTTAAATTCTTTGATTGCGGCATTCATGCTGTTGACTACATTCTCGTAGCCGTAAGCACAAGTGTTCACCGTAACCTTGCGCGAGCCGTGCTGTACTTCCACACCCTCAGCGTCCTTGCCTGCCAGCAGACCTGTCCAAAGCACGCTGCTCATATCGAAAAATAGCTTCATATCAACCCTCTTTAAAAATTGGCACGTATTGCGTTATCCGCTTCATCTCATTTGCAATCGTGTGGTTCAGCAACAGATAGTCTTCAATAGGTAGATTAAGAATCTCAGACTCTGTAACCGGCTTACCATCAAGCTTAACGATAGCCACAATCAGCGCTATATCGGAAGCAGGATTCTCAAGTTTAACAGTAAGTAGCCAGTCAACAGTCAGAATTTGACGGATGGTAGCTACCCTGTCATCCGACAGTATCACTTCAGCGATTATTTTCATCTTTGTTCCTGTTGAGTGGCCTCAAAATATCAATCATGTCCACACCCCAAAGCTTGACAACAAAGATGATAAGTTGAATACCTATCGTCCAGTACCCTACTGCCTGCCACCACGATGGAATCTCAAAAACCTTGCAAATCAACATCCAAATCAAAAAGTGTGACACGCTTCCGGGCCACACGATGATGTTGTCAGGATGTATTTTATAAGTCTTCTTCATTAGTACCTCCTATAAAGTTTGGATTGTCGCTCCCAAATTTCCTGGCACCCGACGCAGCGAAACTTGCTCAGAGCAAGTCTTGCTTCGGGGATGTCTCCACCGCATTCGGTGCAGTGTTTGTCGTCGAAGTCAGCTGGAGGACGCTCAGTCTTTCGAACCGCCTCGATTGCTTTTTCCCTAAAAGCTAATTCAACATCTGATGCGTGGTCTAAGCTATCACTTCCGTTGCTCATTCTCTGTCTCCCGGATATACAATTCTAGTCTCGCGAGGGCGTTCCAAGCTTCGTGGGCAAGGTGTGTCAAATTCGTGTCCTTATCGCACTTCTCACCCATCTTTTCTTTCAGCCAGTGGCGCATCTTAGCATCATCATAACGCTTGACACCATCAACTACTTCCATCCACCCGTTATCGGTGTACTTAGTAGCACCATACGTCCCAACCTTGCTGACCTCCCACAAGGCCCGAGCGAAGCCGCCGAGGACGAGGGAGGGGCGAACCTTGCCTGCGTCCAGCTTGGCTCCGGGAGAGTTGGGGTGCAGGCCGTTAGGGTCTGCTTCTAAGATTCTCGACCCAGAAGCTTCGTTCAAATATGCGTTTATATAGTCCGCGCTCTCTTGCTCTCTAGATTTTATCTCGGGTGACTCAATGTAGTCTGCAACTAGGTCGTTAGAATCTTCTCCACCTCTCTCCCATATTTTCCCTGTATCAATATACGCATGGGTAGGGCCATCACAGGTGGCTTCCTTTTCTCTACCCACATAAACACAATTTGGGTCTATGTTTGCGTGACACTTTCTAACTTCCACCACAATCCCATCCCTCCGCACATACTTCTTACCAATCACAATCGGCAATGTCAACATAATCTAACCCTCCATCCGAACTTGTTTACCTTCAGAGATAGCCCGCCTTGTTTGCAAGAACAGAGCCACGAATTTTTCTAACCCTCGATTTATGGTTGCTTCAGCTTTCCGAGATACGCGCTTGGTACTTGCTGGCATATGCTTAAACAAGGTTTTAAACTGCATATCGTCTAGGTAGCTGGGGACAAGTTGACGGTGCAACCTGTCAAGTTTAACCACGTAGGAGTCATCGCCGGTGTACCAGATGTCTCGAATCATGTCTAGTGTTGCATCACTGTACAGCAAGGACTTCATCGTAGGTTCCACCTTCGCCGGGGGTCGCAGGTTTCTCAATGCTTGTTCAAACCTGTAAGCGGTTAGATGGCTTTGACCCAGCTTGAGTAGGCACAAACCTCTAAGAACCTTCTGTGGTTCCTCAAGTTTTGCTGTGTTCTTAATCGCCCACAGATAGGCTCTATCCAAAGCGTCGAACGTATCGAAGATGATGAATCCCCGCTGTGCCTCTAAACACTCGGTTATGAATGCTTCATCTACAGCTTCGCTGTTAGAGCATATACCATTTACAACCCCCATAAATGGGATGTACATGTCAGGTGCAAGTTTTATACAGGCATGGTTAGATTGGATGATAGCTTCATTAGACCTGTTCTCCAAGTAGCATGCCCATTCAATACCGAATAGCGGAAGCGCTCTAGGGGAGGCTTCAGTACGGGTGAAGATTAGAGGGTGTAAGGCTCTAGGGCCAAACGCTGCGCTAAGCTTCTCTTCAGCTTGTGGCCCAAACCCATGCTTTCGCACAGTTTCGATTAGGTCTATGTAAAGGTCGTAGACGAATCCAAGGTTTGAAACTTCCCCATCAGAGGGCTGCACATTCAAGCTTACCTCTACAAGCTTTCCACCCCGCAGCGGCGGTAGTTCCCACACGATTGTTTCTGGGGTGTAGATACTAAGCAAGTCTGCAGGACTTGCCCCAGTCGCAGTGATGATCTGCGAGAGGGCAGTTATCAGGTCTGTAACGTGCCCAGCAGAAAGACCTAAAGGAGCAAACTCCTGCTCCTTTAGGTCTATGACACCAAAGTCAGTCATCATTTTAGTACCTGTTGAATCCGTTCTGGTGAGGGCAGGAAAGGCTCAAGATTAGGTTTCACATAATGTGGCCCCTTTTTAATCTTCCCGTTCTCATCGAAGATGGGCTGGCCGTCTTTCCCAAACTTGCTGAAGTTGGAACGATCAACTTCAGCTAGGGCGCCTGTGGTATCCATGCCTAGCATGTGTCCGATACCGATAGCAGTAACTTGCTGGTCTGTAATGCCGTCGAGGACTTCGTTGGCGTCAATATTTGTAATTGTCAGCTGCCCTTGCTTTAGTAAAGTTGCTACCTCAACCACGGACTGTAGGCAGTCTTCCCACTTCAAAAATGCCGCACCACTTTCAACTTCGACAATAAAAGCTGCCATCATCTCACCTACTTCTTCCAAATGCACACCTAGCTGCACCTCAAGATTCTTAGTTGTAGGATTCGGCACAGCTTGCTCAAACCATTGTTTTGTATTTTTCATCGTGTCCTCAATTCTTGTGTGATGGAGTGTCGGAGGTCTTCGTCAATTTCTTGCTCCAAAAACCATTCCAGGTACTTAGCAGGCAGTGCGGAGAATCGCTTACCCTTGTGCATACCAAACGGCATCACATGGAACGTCCGAACCTTGTTAGCAGCTACAAGTTCTGGAAGAGTCTTGCCCGAAATCTCTACAAGCTTTCGCAGCAGCTGTACCGTGGTATGTACGTCACCTCCAGCATCGTGAACCTTGCCGGTATCAAGTCCGAAGTGTTCGGCAAGTGTGGCAAGCTTGTGGTTCTTGCTGTCCCGAACATAGTGCCTTGCAAGTGTCAAGGTGCAGAGCGTACCTGCAAGGTTTTGAATGTAGCGTCCTACGAACTTAGCATCAAAGCTCAGATTATGCGCCACTAGTACAACAGGCTCTTGTGGAAAGTAGACACTTTGCAGCAGAGGCTTGTCAATCACATCCTTCTCATACCACCCATGTACCTTAGAGGCTTCAGGATGGATAGGTGCTTGAGGATTAACCATATGTTGATGCGAGTAAATCACATCTAAGCTGATTGGGTGAATCTCTGACCAAGCAACCTGCACAACACCGCTGGCAGGTTCTGGTGGGGGGTTTAGACCGATAGTTTCGGTATCAAGTACGTGGTATTGCATATATTTTATGTGAAAAGAAACCTGCCGAAGCAGGTTTCTTAGGTTAGCACAAATGCTTAGCTGATAACAATCTTGGTGTAAACCTCATTGTTTCGGCTCTTCTCCTTCACAGCCTTCAGGGTCAGGACTGCAGCTTCTGCTGCGGTCTTGCGGCCCTTGCCGACTGCCCACGATGCTTGCAAGGTGTAGGCGTTGAAGCTCCGGCGCCCGGTTTCAGGCAGGTCCACCTGAATCAGGTTGCCTACCAGGTCTGCCCCGGCAGGGCCAGCAGAGAGCAACTCTCCGACGATGATGCAGCGGTGTGCAATCTTCGCCTTGTCGTACCCTTGCTCTTTCAGGTCAGCGACGTGCTGTTGCAGGTCCACACCATCCTTTGAGGTTACCCCATCATCGCTGTACTTGACAAGTTCCACATCGGCCTTCTTGTCGTTAGGCGATGCGACCCAGCTTTCCTGATAGCTCATCAACTCCATCTTGATTTCAGCACCAAGATCGGCTTCGGACGAATCCTTCAGGGTAAAGGAACCCTGCTCTGCAGCAAGCCGGGGCATGGAGTCAAACTCCACGTAGAAGGCATCCTTCTTGTCCGACAGCACGTTCTGCGTGACCACTGCCTTAGCAGTAGAGACAGCCCGAGTCGTCTGGGTGGCGACTGCAGTGGTTGCAGGTGCTGCGGTAGCGGCTGCAGTGGTTGCAGCAGGTGCCTCGGTAGCCGCAGGCGCTGCGGTTGCAGCAGTCTCATCTTCGCTCTCAAAAGCAGCGTTGGTGTTAGCGGTATTTTCGTTGTTGCGCAATGCCATGATAATCATCCTAGTCAAATGCCGAGAAACACTCTCGGTGGGCGTCGTACTATTATAGTACAGATTCAGTGGTAGATGTGAACTACAAAACTTCCGTTGTCAAGTTGCACAGTTGCCAAGTACACCTTGCCTGCCGGGGGTTCGCCCCCAGTGAGGCACCCTATGTAAGACCGAGGTACAATTTTCACATCTGGGCTGGTATCTACTTCAGCCCATAAGACAATAGTACCATCCTGGCGTTGTATGCTCAAAAGCACAGCTGTCTCGGGCATGTCTACTGTCTTGCCGTCGAATAATACATCGGCGCCTAATACATATTTAAAGATACTTTTCATGTTAACTTTCTTTGGTGCCTCAGACTGGACTCGAACCAGTACGCTATTACTAGCTGCAGGTTTTAAGCCTGCTATGTCTACCGTTCCATCACTGAGGCTATCTGGTAGGCGGTGCAGGAATCGAACCCTCATATGAAATGTAGAAAATTCCTGCACTATCCATTGTGCTAACCGCCTATATTCAAACCGGGCCACAGTGTAGCACACTATGGTCCGGCGCTGTCGGTGAAAACCCTAGCCCGGTGCAATAAATCCTGCCCCGCGCAGCTCGTCCAAGTCTAGGATGTGACTGCCTCCAGGCACATCAAGCTCTTGGCTCAGGCCCGAAGCCTCAAGCGACGGCAGGTTGTTCAAGGCATGCACGAAGGCCGCTTCGCTGGGGAACAGAGGCTTGTTGCGGCCTGCTGCAGCGTACATGCGATACTTCAGATAGAACGACCTGACATACAGTTCCAGACAAGTTTTCCCGTTGTACTCGATGATCGCATAATCTCCACCCTCCTTGAGATAGAACTGCGCCATGCTATCCACCTTGGTCATGTCTGCAAGGTTGTTAAGCACCTTGAGCCACTCAGGGATAGTCTGCGTTTGAATGTCTTCCACCGTGGAGTAGACATGCTCAATCATATCTGCAAAGATGTCGTCAAACTCCTTTGGGTAAATGTTAGTGATAAGGTTCCTCAGTTTAATCAAACCAAACTTGACAACGCTGTAGTTGAAGACTGTTCTTTCCTTCGCTCCAGACTTCTTCATAAACTCTGCATTAGACAAGGTGTTCACCTCACCTTCCTGCAGCATCAGCTCTTTACGAGCTTCGTTGTAGACCACATCAAACTCCGCCTTGAGGTCTTCTACAGAGTAGCGTTGCACAATCTGTGCTGCCATATACCCACCCACGATACCAAGCACTTCTTTATGCGCCATCGCAGAGCTGAACTTGTGAAAGAACTCTTGGGCTTGCACTACTGGAGGCTTCGTAAGCGTAAGCAGCACAACTCGTTCCATCAGAGCAGATTCCGATTCAGCAGCTTCTGCGATGAAGCAGAGCGGTGCTGACAGGGCTGTCGTATGCACAGCACGGTAGTCGCTGCTTTCCCTATTGCCTCCCCCTCGCTCTACGCTACGGCAATTGTAGGCATCCCGAAGCATAAGCTTAAACCTGTCATATACGTCCGGCCTCATTTCCCCAGGTTTAAACTCGTCAAGGATTAGAGGGATACTTGCACTGCCTGCAGCTGCATAACTTACAGCGAAGAGTGTTGATGTAGGTGTCAACATCTTCGGTGTTTGTTTGTAGTAGTGAAAGTTACTCATTAAGAGTGTCATTTCGGTTTTCCCTTGTCCTGCACTACCATTTATATGCAACAGTGGAAACTTCGTATAAACCTTATGAAATAACATTCTATAGTTACAGGCCACCATCCAGCCTATCAGCTTACCAAGGTGTGCTGGTTTCTGGCAGTGCAAGAGGTTCTGCATTACGTTGCGCAACAACTCCTTGTTACCATCCTCCTTCAACCAAGCAGGTAGCGAAGGTGCAAGGCTGAGGTCTGTGCGGAACTGCCCGTTTTCATCTGGGAAGCCTACAAACTTCATCTTGACATCCTTCTCAATCATCGCAGGTTCAGGTGTCACGCTCTTAACGTCCGACCAGACAAGGAAGTCCCTGCGAACTTCCTCATCCTCGTGGAATGGCATACTTACAATATCCAAACCTTCGCGGCCTAGCACATACATACGATTCCTGTTCTTGCGCGCTTTCTCTACAAGTCGCATCATCATACCTCGGGCCTGTGTGTCACTCCCACTGAATGACTGGCCGTAGGGCATGGTAATCTTGTTGAAATTCGTTACAGAGTTGAACGCATCCAGTTCCATTGTTTTACGTCCAAGCGCTCTACCTCCCATATTAACATCGGCAGAAATCACAGACAAGGTATTCGTCGTAGCTGATACCAACTCCGTCACATTCTCAAAACCCAATGCCAAGATACGTTTTGGACCATTCTCCGTCATCGTGAAGGCACCACGCTCTGTCAGGATGACCCCAGCATGGTCATACGGATCGTCCACCATAAGACCGTCACCGGGATTCTCAATCCCTGCAGCAACCTCCGCTTCCGAGACTTCCAAGCCCCGAAGGTCTGGGGCGCTGTGGGTCAACAAGCCTGTAATAGCTCCTGCGTTGTAGGTGTAGCAAGGGTTGTCGTCTGTGTATTCCCACATACGATCAAGCTCTGCCCTACGCTTCGACTCAGACCCGTACCTGGCGCTATCTGATTCGTGGGTCTTGCACAAGCCATCGGCTGCTTCCAGCAGCGTCTTCTTGTCCATACCCTTAGCATGCGCTGTAATGGCAATCTGCATTGCCAATTGGTGAAAGCCAACGTCCGACTTAATGCCTTCGCCTCGCAGCATAGCCTCAAAGCTTGGCAGCGTATCAGGCAGCACCGTCTTCTTCTGTTTCTTTCGGCTTGACGCAGCTTTCGTGACCTTAGACTTGCACTGGTCAAAGAGGGCCAGCAACCCCATAGCTAAGGCTGGGGTTTGGCTCTCCATCTCAACTGACGGGGTAGAACACAAAACCTTGTAATGGGCTTCAGCATCTGCTGTATTACGTGCCGCTTCTGTAACCAGAAATTCCAAGTCCTGCATCGTCAGCTGAACTTTATAATTCCCGTTCGGACGCAGCACATTCTTCTGACGAAACATCCGACCCTTACGGGCGGTGTAAACACGCAAGTCTAGAGAGGGAACCGCAAGTTGAAAAGCCATCTCTTTAAAGATGGCAGGTAGCAAGGTTAAGCCGCTCTTTGGCGGCTTAGTAAGAAAGCAAGCTTCAGGAACAGTGATGTGAAAACCCTTGCCACCTGAAGCGTAGATTTGCAACATCTCAGGTAGAACACCCAAGTCTTCCAACTTGCTAATGAGCTTGCGGGTATGTACAGCAGTCGATGCTGGAGATTCGGAATCATCCAAATCAAAGTAGAGCGGGCCTTTGTATTTAATGGCTGCAAGTTCTTCCTTCTCCATATTGTCTGCCAGTGGAGTTTCCACTGAGAGAATGGTGACGAACATTGCATTTGAAATTGTGTCGAGTTTGTCTGAGGGTATAGCTTTCCAGACTTCTTCTCCCCCTTCAGTCTGGTAGTAGTTATAGGTCATACTGCATCAAACCTTTATATTTTTCATGGGTTGACCTGAACTCACCAAAAGCCGTCAGGTGAGCGCCTTCTGTAATTCCCCACGGCCTAGCTTCAGTTTTGAACACCACTGGTAGGCGAAGTGTAAGCCTCCCAGTGTTAGGGTGTGGCGTGTAGAAGCCTGTGATTACGAAAGGAATGTGGCAGAAAACTCTGCTGTCAAACAGAGGTACAGGCTCATGCGACACTGAAACCTCAGAAGTTAAACCTACATGCTTAACTAAGACTTGAATGTCTACACCTGTCTCCTGGTGTATAGAAGGCTCTAGGAATCGGAGGCTACCAATGATGTGTGGTTCACCATCCCTATACTCCCACGCTACAAACAACTTGTCGTAGTGAACGAAGGTTCTAAAGGTATGTTGACAAGCCCTCCAGTTACAGAGTTCTTCATCAGTTAGTGCCTCATGTGCAGCTTTAAAAGCTAGCTGCTTGTCTAGAAGCTCATTGGCTTGTTGTTTTTCAGATACAGTCATGGCGTTTCAAATAAAGTGGGCCGTAAAACCGACCCGAGTGGGAGCACATTGTAGGCCAAATCCGACCTGAGAAACCCATTAGGCCCCGAAGATTTCGTCCCTTAGAGACTTGGGCGTTCGTTCAACCTGCGTCACCAAGTCGTCATTCCGTAGCAGGTCTTTAAACATTGCTATCTGGATAGTGCCTCTGGCTTGAGCAAACCTAATCGTAGGTTTAATTTTCTGGCCTGCTCGGTCTACCCGTCCAATCGCTTGCCTTGTCTGCATTGGAGTTGTAGCTTGCTCTAGGAACAACATCTCAGAGCAGACATGGTGCAAGTTCAATCCCACACCTACAGAACTTGGTTGACCTACCAGAATTCGGCAGTTGTCGTCGTTCATAATAGCTTTCACAGACTTGGCACTATCGACTTCGCTATAGGCAGCTACTACAGCTTGCTTACCATACTTCTCTTGCAGATATGTGGTAACAAGTCTTGACGAATTCTTATAGTAGGTCCAGATAGCAAGTTTTGAATTTCCAGGTTTCATGGGGTCAACTTCTTCAATGACCTCATCAAGGAGGTCTAGGCCAGTTGCCTTATCGGTTTCTCTCCCCGAAAACCTTGCATAGTTCAGCACAATCTGTTGCAGTGCATGGCGCAACCGCTGCGCACTTGTTGCATCAATCTTCTCCCCATTGTCCAACAGAAGCAGCTGCTCCTCAGCAAGCTTGTGGTAGAGCTTAAGGTGTGCCGGTGCAAGGTCATACTGCATCGGCTGGAAGATGGGGTCTAGGTTGTCACCGAACAAGTCTCGCTTCGTCCTTGCTACGGCTTTCAGCGAAAAATTCTCAGCTAACATGTCCAAGTTCTTGTATGCTGTAATCGCCCCAAAGATGTCAACTTTGTCTACGTGAACATTTGTCCAGTGTCCCATGCTGCGGTAGACTGTAGGCGTCTTCAACTTCATGTAGGTATAGGTGTCTTGCGGCTTAGATGTTGGCGTAGCCGTAAGCATCAACAGGTTTCGGTCGGGTGCTACAAACTGCAGGATACACTTATAAAGCTTACTTTTAGGGTTCTTAATCGACTGCGCTTCGTCTAATATCACATTAACAGACTTGCCTTTAAACTGCTGCAGAATCGTAATGAAGGAGTCTCTGAAGATTGCGTGGGACATAATCACCCAACGATGATTCAACATGCCTGTTGTGCGCTTCGGCCCTGCAAAGATGCTGGTATCAAGTTCCTGACAAGTGTGCAACCATTCTTCCCACTGAGGTAGCAAGATTGGAGGGCAGACGACCAATGTGTGATCGTCCTCCCACAGCTTAGATACTACGGTAGAGACTACTGTTTTACCTCCACCCACAGCGTAGAACAAGCCGAACCGGCCTGAGCGGACTGCAGACAGAGCATCTTCTTTTTGCAGGGGTACAAGTTCAAAGGGAAGTTTCATCCCTTCAATAACTTCCTCCACATCACTTTCTATTTTCATTAAACTTCTCCGCTGTCTTTTTAAGCCACACCAACAGTTCACTTCTGGAAACTTGGCGGCGTTGCTCGTCGTGGTAGGCAAGCATGTTGCTTAGAGTTTTAAGTTCGTCCTCGTTCAGCTGGCGTAGAGACTTATGCAGGTTTTGCAGGATAGCTAACGATGCACTTGCATCTACCTGTGCTTCTGGGCCTGCCCCTCCAAGGGCCATTGTCTCTGTGACTGCAGCAGCATCACGCAGCATCACCCAGTCCTCGTTGGTGCCGCCTTGACGTAGGCCCTCAAGGGCTATACGCTCAGCAATGGCTATGTTCAGTAGCTCAAGCTTAGTGATTGGACTTGCCAGCCAGAAGCGCTCGGTCAAATGCAGTAAGGGCCGGTTCGCTGTCTTGTTGCGTTTCATTTAAAATTCGATGCCATGTAGTGAGGGGGATAAACTTAGAGAACAGAATGGCTTTAGTAGACACCATGTGGTCATAGAATTCTGCAGGCGTCATCACTAGAACACTATCCCCTACTGGCCCTACGTTTGTAGGTTGCAGTACGATACGTCCTGCTAGGTGCCAATAATCCATATTCTCTGAGAGACTGCCCTTTGCTTGACTGGAAAATCGTCCGCGTAAAACATAGTACATATTAAACTGCGCTATCTTTCCCTGCCAATTGCTGAGGTACTTACTCGTCGGGTAAGGTGTCCAATAGGGGTTAGCTAACTTCTGTTTCAATTCTTCGTAGGTCATAGTTTTCCTTTACAGTAAGCTAACCTTGCTTGCTCCTGTTTCTCTTTTGAATTTTCGCCAAACCACCAAGCTGTACACTTCTTGGGGATGTTGACGGATTGTACGCCCTCTTGAAAACCTTGGGCTTTCGCAGCTTCCAGCTTCGCTGCCATTGTATCCTTTTCTACTTTAAGTATTGCCATGTTCTCTGCAGTTACCTTTACTACTACGAAGCCTACGAAGCCAGCGTAGCTTAAGGTTGCTGTAGCTAATAGTAGGGCAGCAAACTTCAGTAACCGCCAAGTTCTGATTGGCTTGCAACCATCTAGACTTGCATCTGCTTCGTCGTAATATTGCATTTACATGTCCATTTCATCCCGCCAACCTAAAGCCCGAGGGAATCGGGGGGCATTCAACACGCCATATGCAAAGCTGCGGTATTTGAGAAGCTTGCCAATGTAGCTGGTTCGGTTTTGCCAGATTTGGCTTCGTTCATCATGTGTGAACTTTCCGGCGCTGCACTTGAAGGTAGTCCCGTCTTTCTGTAAAACGAACCCGCCGACCATATCTTTCGCCACCTTGTTTTCGGCGTGGGTAGTACGATCCGTATGGCCTAACTCGTTTACATAGCTTTCATTTGTGTTTTCGTATGCAGGGTAGATGTCTACGACAAGCCCCTCAGCGTCTTCCTCTCGCTTTACTTTCATCAAATCCAGGCTCTTAGCTGTAGCTCGACCAAACTTGTAGGGGGCATCAGGACGCCGCAGCATGATGCCCTCGTACCCTTCCTCTAGGCTTTTCGTTTCGTAGTCATAGATTTCCTTGAGAGAGGTAAGCTGAATTTGCTCAAGCACCTTGACCCGACCCGACGATGCAAGTTTGGCAAGTCGTTCTTTGTACGGAGCTTCGATGAGGTAGTCGAAGACGTAGAAAGTGAACTCCGGGGTGCCTTCAATGCTCATTACGCCGGAGAATGTGCTGCGATAGACATCTTCTGCGTTAGGGGCACCAACGATAAGTTCGCCGTCCAACTTGTCCACACCTTGCTTGGCAAGTTCTTCCTGTATGAACTTGTTGGGGATGGGTTTCAGGCTTCGTGCTTTAAGGATGCCGTCGATGCCGAGAGCCCGGATGCCGTCGAGCTTGGGACTTCCATATAAGAAACCTGTTTTAAGGGCGTTGATTATTGATTCTTCAAGAAGGGGCGAGGCTAGCATGGGTTTCATATTAAATTCCTTTAAAATTTCCATAGAGAAAGCCCGCACTGGGCGGGCTTTCTGACTCAGCTTATGCAGGCTTACTCGTCGTTGTCACCGTCAACGGTGTTCACACCGAGGACAGCATCTTTGACGACGCGGTCGTTTTCGCGGCGCACACCGTAGGTGCTTTCTTCGCCCTCAGCACCTTGTTCGATGAGCCACACGCGGAAGCGCTTGGTGCCACCGAACTTAGCCTTAGAGATGCGTGGATATTGTCCCTTGAGCGAACCCTTGCTGGAGTATTCAAAGCCTTGGCCAATTTCCAGGCTGTCGAGCGTGGTGGTGAATTCGCCGGGTTTACGGGTACGAGCAGCGGAAGCGGGGGCTTGCATGTTGTCGATGATTTGGAAGGTCATGGTAAATACTCCTGTGGTTGTTGCATTCTTGCAACGGGTTGTTTGTGAGATGAATTGTAGCGCAAGTTTTGCGGTCGTGCAAGTTATTTACATTTATTTTCCTCCAATCGTTCGACAACAACTCCAGCCTCAGCGAACATCACAGAAGCTGCCTCAAACTCTTCGGCTGGCATGGAAGTCACCCCATCACCTACCACGATTCGGGCCACACCAGCCTGGATGAGGCTCTTGGCGCAGCCAGAGCAGCAGAAGTGTGTGACGTAGACGGTAGTGCCCTCCAACCTGGCTCGGGCCGCTGTGGCTACTAAATTGGCCTCTGCGTGGGCAGCAAACAAGTACTTCGCTGGCCGTTCGCGGCGCTCTGGTGAGTCCAGCACGCCTCGGGGTGGGCCGTTGAACCCAGTCTCCACAACCTGCTTGTGCAGGCCGATGGCGACTGCGCCGACTTGCGTGCTGTCCTTGGATTTAAGGGCTGCATGCTTGGCAAAGCCCATGTGGTAATCACTCCAGTTCAATTACTTCTCCTGTAATACTGTAGTCAAAGTTAGCGATGTCGCCGGGGTATCTGTCAAACATTTCCATATCAACAGCTAGGCGTTCATCATCCGTGTTCAAACCCTCATAGTCTTTAGGGTTAGCGTTGAATTCTACAACGATTGTGATGCGGTGCTTTTTCATATCACTCCTTAATTCGATATTCAGCAAAACCATACTTCTTTGATAGCTTCGCTATTGCTTGCTCAGCTTCCTCAGTCGTTCGGTAATTACGATACTTCTTCCACGTCCCCGAACTAAAGAGGCGGAAGCTGTACTTCACCTCCACAGTCACAGGCCGCTCACGCTTGTTATGGTTAGGCATTGGACGCGGCTCAATGATACCACGTTTAACGTTCTTAACCTTGTTACTCTCTTCTTTGTAATCGCTCATGGCTTGCCCTCCAGCCGCTGTGAATAAGTCTCGAATTGCGGGTTAGCGTAGCTTTTCACCAGTGCCGCATCCACTCCCATCCGAAACGCTTTGGCCTCCCCACTGGGCAGCGAAGGCGGCGGCGATACCCTCAAAGGTGCGGCTCCTCTCTTTCCAGCGTGTAGGGCTTGGTCCAAGGTTGTTTTGTCCGCTCGGGGTTTGGTTTGCATAGATTCGCTTCGCCTTCTTGTCACCGTTACAGTTGGGGCATCCACGCACATCGCCGTTTTCAATCTTCGACCCACAGCAATAAAGCTGTCCCTCGACGATGTTGGTGGGTTTGAGTAAGGGCAACCCCTTGAGCCAAAGGCATGTTGACTTGCTTGCGTCCTCGCCAAACATCCAGGGCTGGATGATCTGGTCGGGCTTGCGTATGCGGCTGCTTATGCAGCTCACCGGGTTTTCGATTGCAATGCGCGGTATGTCAACATCCATAAGCCGTTGCACAAACCGCAATGCGTCCTCTGTGTGTTCGGCGCGGGGCTTGCCATCCACAATCACGCCTCTCGTGTTCCAGTGCAAACCACTTACCGATAGGTAGGTGCATGGTGGGTGGGCAATCATCAAATCAAACTGCTGGTCCACAATCAGATCAAAGCAATCACCTTGGTAGTGGTATGGGCTGTTGTCTTCCGCTGGTTCAAAGTCAGCAGAAATAACATCGTGTCCAAGGGCTGCAAACGCATTTCGTGTGCGCCCGGAATATTCGCAGGCAATTAGTATTTTCATTGGTTGTTTCCTAGTGTGAAAACATAACAGGTCAATCAAGGTTGGGCACAAGCTTGATTGGCATGTGGCAGATGGTACAGTTGCTCATGGGGCCTCCCCTGGGTTTTGGGGGAGACTTCAAGCCGCGCTCGGCTGCTGCCACCAGGGCGGCGAAGCGTTCAAGCTCGACCATGCAGTTCGTCCCGGATGCCGGGGCGATGAACGGCACAGGGGGTCCATTGGACAGGTTGATTTGCCCCGTCCTGAACCCAGCCTCGCGCGCCATCGCAATGATTTCATTGGTGGTCATGCGTTCCTCCCGCAATAGCTGCCGCCACCGTTGCAGCGGCCAGGGTGAAAATCACAAAAAATAACCTTCCGCCAGTCCCCCAGGCGAGGGGATCAAAATCCCACAAA
>JACCDG011044477.1_pt1 | contig 42343 bp, 47 predicted proteins | sample 7442471 | NCBI WGS metagenome assembly JACCDG01 (sample SAMN15323444, study PRJNA562643) | freshwater metagenome | isolation source: river surface water | place: USA:Blue River Watershed | collected 2017-08-17
TAATGCGCAAAGCAATCTGCTCTGCCGAAGGCAAATTTAAATCCATGGGCTTACTCAAATGATTGGGATTAATTAAAAGATGATTTAAGAGAAGTGCGACTGAATGAGTGCTAAAACTTCTTCAACACTTGGAGGCTGGCCGTTATCACCGAGATTATGGATATTGGATGACCAATAGCCTTCAGTCTTCCAACGAGGCGAATCACAATACAATTCAATGGTTGGCATACCTAATATGGCAGACAAATGAGTCAAACCAGTATCCACACCAATCGTCATCTTGGCACCAGCCACCAGACCAAAAGCATCCGCAATTGAAAAAGCACTTGGCACAATCGCTTTTGAGCCTACCAAAGAATAAGTCCCAGAAATTTTCCTGGCAATTTGAGTACTCACTTCTTTCTCTTGATCATTGCCCCAGGGCAATATCACTTGAATGCCCTTGGCGACCAGCGCTTTACCAACAGTCACCCAGTGATCATCAGACCATCGCTTTGATTTACCCGCCGTCGCATGAAAACACATCACATATGGTTTACTCACATCAAACCCTAAATCAATGCGTGTTGATGCAAAGCCTAAGTTAGCAGCATCTACCAAAGACTGAACATAAGCTGAAGGATAAAACTGAGGGGGTGAAGCTGCGCGATCAGGTACTGGCAGATCAAGAGCTGAAGCTGTTACCCAACGCGAACGATCCACTGCGTGACAATGAAACGGCACCTGCACACAATCTGTATAGAACTTACGAGCCCACGGCTCGTAACCAGAAAACTCAGTTTGATTGGCCAAACCGAAGACTGAAGCAGTCTTGTTTGGGTTGGCTATATGGGTCACCCACGCTGACTTCAATAAACCCTGGGTTTCTATGATCAAGTCGTAGTCAGTAAATCCCGCTGACTTAAATTGCTCTTTAAAAGCGATGTATTCCTGAATACTGCGGATGAACTCACCTCGTTTTAAGGCTTTTTTCCAGCGCCGAAACGCCAAGGGAATAATGTTATTGATACCAGCGATAGAAACACCAGATGGCGAAGCAATAGTCTTCAGTGGCTCTAAAAGCACCGTATAACCCTCTTCAACAACCCAATCAATTTGGGCTGCCGGGCACTTGGCACGCAGATCCCAAACCACGGGTAAATTGTGCAAAACATCGCCCAAAGAGGACAACTTAACGATCAAAATCTTCATGGCCTCTATTTTCTCCTAAATTAGGCTTACGCCAGTAATTTGATCATCCGCCAGTAGGTTGAGTCTAAAATTAAGCCATGAGCACACTTATAGCCCCAGCATGCCCCGCATGCGGCATGGAAAACACTTATCCTGATAGCAATCACTTTATTTACCCTGATTGCCCCCACGAATGGTCAGCAACATCATCAACAGAAGAGGTTGAAGAAACAAGAGTTCAGAAAGATGCCCATGGCAATATCTTAAATGATGGTGACACTGTCACCTTGATCAAGGACCTAAAAGTCAAAGGCTCATCATTGGTGATCAAGGGCGGCACCAAGATCAAAAACATCCGCTTGGTCGATGGCGACCATGACATCGATTGCAAAGTGGATGGTCAGAGCATGTTGCTCAAGTCTGAATTTATGAAGAAGGTGTAATGATTAATTTTATTTATTAATTAATCACTCATACCCATTCGGGTTCATAGATTGCCAGCGCCAGCTATCCTCGCACATGCGCTGTAAATCATATTTAACTTCCCAATTGAGCTTTTCTTTTGCCATAGAAGCATCAGCATAAAAAGCAGCAATGTCTCCTTGACGCCTATCAACAATCTTATAAGGAATTTCCTTGCCTGATGCCTGCTCAAATGCTTTGACTAGATCAAGAACACTGTACCCCTTGCCCGCCCCAAGATTGACTGTCAAAGAACCCCGGCCAGACAACAGATAATCCAAGGCTTTAACGTGCCCTTTGGCTAGGTCAACCACATGAATATAGTCACGAACACCAGTGCCGTCATGAGTAGGCCAATCGCTCCCATAAACAGATAAGTGCTCGCGTTTGCCAACGGCGACTTGAGTGACATAAGGCATCAAATTATTAGGCACCCCCATTGGATCTTCCCCAATCAAACCACTTTCATGAGCACCAACAGGATTAAAGTAACGAAGATATGCAACCGATAAATTAGGCTTAGCAATTTCTAAATCACGCAAAATCTGCTCTGACATGAACTTAGTCCAGCCATAAGGACTTGTTGAGCCCAAAGGCATGCTCTCTACATAGGGGATTGAATTATCTGGGTGGTAGACAGTTGCAGAAGAGCTAAAGACAAATTTTTCACAAGAATGTTCACTCATGACACGGCAAAGCGTGAGCAAGCCATCAAGATTGTTTTGATAATAATCAAGTGGTGCCTTAACAGAATCCCCCACCGCCTTAAGTGCAGCAAAGTGAATCACTGCATAAATTGAATGATCTTGAAAAATATTTTTTAATAACCCTTCATCACGAACATCACCTTGATAAAAAATTGGTGAGTGCCCACCAAGCAACTTCAACCTCTCAAGAACCAAAGGGTTGGAGTTTGAAAAATTATCAACCCCCACCACCTGATGCCCAGCGGCAAGCAACTCAACCCATGTATGAGAGCCAATGTATCCAGTTGCCCCAGTTAAAAGAATCATTTTTGAATTTTAGCGATTTATCAACTATTTTAAGTAAAGGTAATACTTTTATTTCAATTAGAATAGCAAACTCTCTCACGATTAGAAACCTTCATGTCAATCACATTAGAAACCAAAGTTTGGGAAAATGACTGGGAACTTGTTCTGAAGACATCTCGCTTACGAGATTTAGTTAGTCGCTGCAATCACTCTTTTGATCAACGAATTCTTTATATCAACAATGTCAAAAATCCAAGCATTGTTGAAGCTCATGCTCAAAGACTGATTAATGAAGGAGTTATTGACCAATTTGTGCATGTTCACGAACATGCACAAGAAGCTTTAGATTTCTTTCAGCTAAGTAAAGAAAAATTAGGCAAAGGCTACTACTACTCTATTGCAGAATTGGTTTCAATTTATCTAACAAAAACAAAATATTTGTTGCATTTCTCGAGTGATGCAATTCCTGAAAAAAACATCACATCACCCTGGCTTCAAGATGCAATTGAGCTTCTTAGTGCAAATAATAATGTGAAGGTATTTAATTTGACCTGGGACCATCGTTTCAAAGAAGCCAAGAATGAGTCTATTTCACATGATGGTCAATTTTTTTATGGTTATGGATTTTCTGACCAGATGTATCTCATCAGAACGGAAGACTTTAGAGCTCCGATATACGAAGAGACGAATGAAGCCTCCAATCGCTATCCAAAATACGGCGGTGAGCTCTTTGAAAAACGTGTTGATTCTTGGATGAGGAATCATAGCCACATTAGAGCAAGCTCTAAAAAATATAGCTATATACACAAAAACTTTCCAAAAAATTATTTGTTAAAAAAACTTAATTTAATGATTGGCTAATATAAATATGATTCCAAATACACATCTTGATATTGGTTGTGGAGATTTTCCAAGAAATCCCTACAGAAAAGAAAATTTATATGGCTTAGATATTAGAAATATTGAAAATAAAAACCACGTAATTTTCAAACAAGCCAATCTTAATTTTGAAAAAATTCCATTCGACGATAATTTTTTTGGGTCAATCTCAGCCTTTGACTATTTAGAGCACATCCCCAGAGTATTAGTTACTGAACAAGGGCAAACAAGATTCCCGTTCATTGAAATCATGAATGAAATATGGAGGGTTCTAGCTAATGGCGGAAAATTTTACGCTCTAACGCCTTGCTATCCAGCACCTCAGGCCTTTCAAGACCCCACTCACGTTAACTTCATAACGGAATCAACTCATCAATATTTTTGCGGTGAGAATCCAGAGGGAATCATGTATGGATTTAATGGAAAATTTAAGGCTGAACAATGCGAATGGGTTATTCACAAGGACAGTCACTTTGCTGAGGAAAGAAGTTTTAAGCAGGAACTGAGGAGACTCATTCATAGAAAAAGAGGCAAGCTCAGTCATTACAAATGGGAACTAACAGCCATAAAGTAGATTACTTAATCAAATAATCATGAAATTTTTCAGAATTTTTAGATAAATACTCCGGAAACTGCTCATCAAGATCTTGAATCTTATATCGCCTATCTGGAAACAAAACATCTCTACCGGAATGTATCAATTCTTTAATCTTTTCTGGCTGCTTGAACTCTGGCTTATTGAACTCTTGATGAGCAAAACTTTCTAACTTTTGGATGATTTTTTCAATTCCAGCCATCCATGTAAAGTGCCATCCACCATTCTCAATTTTTTGAATCAAAAATGTTTTAAAAAAAGCCTTCTTGAGGCCTCTTAGCGGTCCTTTGAGTTTAAAACCTCTCAAGATCTCTAAACTTCCACCAAAAAAATTCATTAAATTGCTGAAGGTGGTAACTTTGCTTCCAACCCAAATCGCAGGGGAACCCTCTAACTCCCAACGATTATTCAAATAATAGGCATACATATATTGCTGAAAATCAGCTCTTTTGCCTATATTGGGATTATAAAGTGCAAGTGCTTGAGGCCTAGGAATTTCATCCACATCTGAGAGAATGATCCAATCATCAGGCTTGGCATCATACAGTCCGTTAATTAAATAATCTCTTTGCCAACGCTCATTTCTCCAAGCATCCGTAGTATCAAATGGATAGTCTTTAACAATTAAGTGTCTGATTTTACTTTCATACTTTTTAAACTTATTGGCATCGAAGAATAATGGTTTTGGCAAACCAGAAATAGTCAACACAGACTCGCAAATAACAAAATAATCCACACTATCCCAAAGCGTTTCCAATCGAAGCTCGAGCAAAAGATCTTCGTTAAAGTAACAAAAACAATCATAAATTTTGGGTTTAGTGATATCCATATAGGAACTATAATAATCACATGCTGAGCAATTCACAATTCAAATGCTTCAACAACCCACTAGATTTAGCCATTAAATCTCTTTTGATCATTTCACCTCTTTTTTTTATGAGCACTAGAGGTTGGGTTAATGGTGTTTTGTTTGCCACATCTTTATTGAGTCTGGCTTATCTACTTAAAACCAAATCATTCACACCTTCAACACTCACTAGAATTCAAAAAAATAGGGTCTTTTTGGTGTTGCTAACCTTATCTATTGGTTTTATTGCAATCCTAATATCCCAAGTTCTGCAAGATAACATCAGAATGAAAACCTATGATGCACCACTGAGGATGGTTCTTTGCATACCAATTTTTTTATATCTTTTGCACCAGCCTTTTTCAACATCAAAACTCCTGCCATACGCACTATCACTTTCCACTTTAATTACCTTAATTACAATACTATTAAACCCGGAAATACCTCAGTTTTGGGGTGGTAGATTTGCAACCAAGCCTGCAGACCCAAATGCATTTGGCGCCTACATGACACTTATAACCGCTCTGATTTTTTTCTCAATAGACCCAAAAGAACTGTTTAATAGAAAACTAAAATCCAGTATTAAGTTTGCCGGTTTATTAATTGGCGTGTATCTTGTTGCTGGATCAGGCACCAGAGGTGCTTGGCTCTCTATACCATTCCTACTTTTGGCATGGTTTTTGTATCACTTACGAAAAGATATCAAAAGCACCTTAGTCATTAGCATCATCATGATTCTTGCTTGCTTAATTTCATACCAACTTTTAGAAAATCTTCAAGCACGAGTTAACTCGGGCTTTACTGAGGTTTTCTCATGGTTGTTTACGCCAAATAAAGATACCAGCGCAGGCATCAGATTCAGTATGTGGAAGATTACCATTGACCTTTTTCTTGAAAGACCACTCTCCGGGTTTGGAGATTTAAGCTACCAAAGCTATCTTAATAATCCTATTTTCACTGAAAAATACAGCCCTATAGTGATTGAAACAATGGCAAAGGCTGGGCCACACAATGAATATCTTGCCAATCTTTTGAGATCTGGAATTTGGGGAGGTATTTCAATATTAGTCATATTAGTAACACCTCTATTCATTTTAACGAGCAAAGTTAGCACAAATGATTCATTTCAATATTCAATGTTACAAGGCATGGCTTTGTTCATATGCCTCGCCATCACTGGCTTAAGCATTGAAATTTTTAACCTTAAGTACACAAGCTCTTTCTATGCATTAATGGTTACCATGCTTTGCTCAGAAAAAATTATGAGTTTAAAAAACATAGAAGGTACTCATGAATAAAAATAAATACTCTTTGACCTTTGCTTGTTACAACTCAGTCGAGTACACGAAGCTATGCGTGGAAAGTTTGATTGCTCACGGCACACCTTTGGATCGCCTGGTTGTGGTGGATAACGGCTCCAAAGACGAGACCAGAGAGTATCTAAGCACCTTGCCTCTAGGAGGCAGAATCTTCAATAACCAAAACTTTGGTTGCGGTGTTGCCTGGAACCAAGGGGTATTAGCCCTACAGTCAGAGTGGACCATCGTAATGAACAATGACGTTCTAGTCTCACCTAACTGGATTGAAAATCTCATTGGTGCGGCAGAAAGCCAAAACTTAAAGATTGTTTCACCGGCTTTGATTGAGGGCAAACTTGATTATGACTTTAGCTCTTTTGAAAAAGAAGCTCAAACCAAAATGAAAAACACCCATAGAATTGGGGCTCGTCATGCTGTTTGCTTGGCCATCCATGAATCAGTTTGGATGGATATTGGTTATTTCCAACCAGTTCCGAAACTTCTGGGTTACGAAGACACCATGTTCTTCCATGAAGCCAAAAAAGCCAATATCAAGATGGCGATAACAGGTGCCTCCTGGCTTCACCACTATGGCTCCATCACCCAAACAGCGATGAAGCTTGAGCGTGGTCTCAAAGAAAACCAAAATCTACCCTACAGATACAACTACCGCCTTCTCAATCAATCATGGTTAGAACGTAAGATGACCAAAATCAAACGTAAGCGCCAAGAAAGAATTTGGCGAGATGAAGAAGTTGCAAAATTTGGCATCTCCATGCACGGCATTCGTGAAAATGGTGACTTCAAGTGGATTTAAGGTCCACGATAAATAAATGCTGCTAACCGCAGCCTTTATTTATCAACATTTACCATTCATTAATCAATGTCAAAACTTAGGCGCAATATCCCAACTCAAGCCGGCCGCATCCTTAGGATTCAAAATAGGCTCCATCCCAATATCAGGCCACTGAATATTCAAACCAGAGTCATTCCAAACAATACATTGCTCACTTCCCGCATGCCAGTAATCAGTCGTTTTATACAGAAACTCAGCTGTTTCAGATATCACCAAAAAGCCATGAGCAAATCCAGACGGTATCCATAGCTGTTTTTTATTTTCTGCGGACAATTCAATGCCCAGCCAATTACCAAAAGTACTTGATGACTGACGAAGATCAACAGCCACATCAAAGACAGCCCCATGACAAACTCTAACTAACTTTCCTTGAGTCTGCTCCATTTGGTAATGAAGGCCTCGCAATACACCTTTTTTAGACAATGAGTGATTATCCTGAACAAATTTCACAGAGTGACCAACAGCAGTAGAAAAGTCTTTTTCATTGAAAGACTCAAAGAACCAGCCGCGATCATCCCCAAACACCTTTGGCTCAATGATCAAAACATCGGGTATTACAGTGGGCGTAACGGTAATAGGCATCTATAAATTTCTATCTTTTAAACTAATTAATCTAAATATTTCAAAAAATTTCTTTTGAGAAAACTCAAATAAATATCATTTTCTATTCTCATTTAAGATTTTCACTCAGCATCTTTTCTAAATACTGACCATAAGCATTCTTCTTCAGTGGCGCAGCCAATTTGAGCACATGCTCGGCACTAATCCAACCTTGACGATAAGCAATCTCTTCAGGGCAAGCTACCATCAAACCTTGGCGTTTTTGCAATGTTGCAATAAAACCTGCTGCATCTAACAAAGAGTCATGTGTACCAGTATCCAACCATGCGTAGCCTCGGCCCATGATCTCAACTTGCAACTGATTCATATTAAGATAAGCTTCATTCACAGTGGTAATTTCTAACTCCCCACGAGCACTTGGCTTGATTGATTTAGCAATATCGCAAACCTGCTGATCATAAAAATACAAACCAGTGACAGCATAGTTACTCTTTGGCTTTAAAGGCTTCTCTTCAATAGACAAAGCTTTAAAAGCATCATCAAACTCAACCACACCATATCGTTCCGGGTCATTGACATGATATGCAAACACTGTGGCACCTGATGTGCGTTGATTAGCGGCATGAAGTTGATTCACTAACTCATGACCGTAGAAAATGTTGTCACCAAGCACCAAAGCTGATGGATTGTTACCAACAAAATCCTTACCAATGATAAAAGCTTGAGCCAAACCATCCGGTGATGGTTGAACTGCATACTGAATGTTTAAACCCCACTGAGAGCCATCACCCAATAATTCATTAAAGCGCGGCGTGTCTTGTGGAGTAGAAATCAACAAAATATCTTTAATGCCAGCCAAGATCAAAGTGGTCAATGGGTAATAAACCATGGGCTTATCGTATACCGGCATTAACTGTTTAGATACTGCCTGAGTAACAGGATACAAACGAGTGCCTGAACCACCCGCCAAAATAATGCCTTTACGATTCATGGTTATTTACCCACACTTTTAATATTTAAATTCTTTTAATACTCAATCTTTGATCTAACTTTTCAGCGATTCCTCAACAACTTGCTTCACATACTTTTTAACCTGGTCGCGCCAATGAGGATATTCTCCTGTAAAAGCCATCTCTGACAAGGCTTTTTTAAGCTTTTGATTAGAGAGTCTTGAGTTATAAGGTCTAGCAGCAGGGACTGGGTAATCCTTGGCTGGTATAGGCAAGATATTCTCAGACTTAACTTCCATGCCTTCACCACAACTAGCAGCAGTCTCAATAGCAAAAACTGCCAAGCCATGCCAAGACACTTCACCATCAGGTACTGCATGGTAAATGCCAGATTCCAGCCTAGAGCCTGCCATCTGAACGCCCACTTCTGCCAACCACTGAGCTGGTGTCGGAGCCCCCACTTGATCAGCTACAACCTTTAATTGATCTCGCTCACCCGCTAAACGCAACATCGTTCGAATAAAGTTACCGCTATCACCGTACACCCATGAAGTACGCAAAATAAAATATCTAGAAAATTTATCCCTATAGGAGAGATGATGTGCGCTATGACCAGATGCATGACTAGAGTCATGAACCATATTAAAAGTCTCTTTAATCGCCTGCTCACCGGCCAACTTGCTTTGACCGTACACGCATAAGCTATCAACTGGTCCAGTTGCATCAGATTCTAGATAAGCCGTTTGTTTGGTGTCTGCAAACACATAGTCTGTTGAGTAATGAACCAAGATACCGTGTGAGACATTGGCTATATATCTGGCCATCAATCCAGGAGCTTTTGCATTGATCGCAAAAACTAGATCACGTTCAGAAACATCTTCTGCTTTATCAACGGCTGTATAGGCAGCCGCATTGATAATCACTTGGGGTTGATATCTATTGAGAACTTCATTGACGGATGATTCAGAAGATAAATCGCAATCAGAGCGACCCAAGAAAATAGCTGGAACTTTTAGATCTTTTAAGCAGGTCTGCAATGCCTTACCCACTTGACCATCTTTACCAAATACCACGATTGGTCGAGCACGATTAAAAAGTTCAAGGGATGAATATGACATCTTTAATTAACTGTATTGTTTCTTAACCCAGTCTCGATAAGACCCACTCAACACACCATCAGTCCACTCTTTATTGGCTAGATACCACTCCACTGTTTTACGAAGACCTGTTTCAAATGTTTCAGCGGGTTTCCAGCCTAGCTCTCGCTCTAACTTGGTGGCATCAATCGCATAACGACGATCATGGCCTGGCCGGTCTTTCACATAGGTGATTTGTGAAGCGTATGAACTGCCGTCTGTTTTTGGACGTAGCTCATCCAAGATAGTGCAAATGGCGTTGACCACATCCAGGTTTGGCTTTTCATTCCAACCACCCACGTTATAGGTCTCGCCTAACTTACCAACTTCCAATACACGACGAATCGCTGAGCAATGATCTTTTACATACAACCAATCACGGATTTGTTGGCCATCACCATATATTGGCAATGGTTTACCAGCGAGAGCATTAAGAATCACTAATGGAATTAACTTCTCTGGGAAATGATACGGTCCGTAATTGTTAGAGCAATTTGTGGTTAAAACTGGCAAACCATAAGTATGATGCCAAGCGCGTACTAGATGATCTGATGCAGCTTTAGAAGCTGAATAAGGGCTATTCGGCTCATAAGGATTGATTTCAGAGAAAGCAGGATCTGTCGGAGATAATGATCCATAAACCTCATCGGTTGATACGTGCAAAAATCGGAACGCTTGCCTGTCATCTTCAGGTAACTCAGTCCAGTAAGCACGCACAGCCTCTAGAAGGTGAAAAGTCCCCACCACATTGGTTTGAATAAAATCCCCGGGTTCATGAATCGAACGATCGACATGTGACTCAGCAGCAAAATTCACAACAGCCCGTATTTGATGCTTCTTGAGTAAAGAAAGTACTGACTCGAAATCACCAATATCAACTTGAACGAAATTATAGCGGGCATCATTTTCAAGAGACTTGAGTGTGGCCAAGTTACCAGCGTAGGTGAGCTTATCGAGATTAATAATACCTTCAGCAGACGGGTTGGCTAACCAATCTAATACAAAGTTACCACCAATAAAACCTGCTCCACCTGTGACTAGAATCATGATTTAACAATCTAAAATAACTAGGATGATTCTCTCATACGGCATTAATCAAATGGTCTTTTTTGATCAGCAATTATTAAAGAAAATGGTGTTTTTAACTAGAAAAAAACCGGATCAAAAAATACTAAGTTTTTGATTCAGAAGCAGAATCAGGCATTTCGTTTCGTTGAATTTCTTTACTGTTCTTACCGCCCTATACATCACTTACATTTTACTCAATTAGGCTATTGCGAAGCTTTAGAAACGTATCTAACAGTGATTTTTAGCGATTCAATTCTTTAACCACCATATCATCTTAGCAGTCACTATCTTTCTTACCCATTCCGTCTAACAAGAACCAACTTGCCATCCAATGATGTATGCGAGGCCGTAACTCATCAAACTTGAATGTACCAAAGGCTGGCGGCATATTCCAATAAGACCTCTTCTACTGTCTTTGGTCTTTAATGCCAGGTGATCTCTAACCCAGAACCAGTAGACAAAAAAAAGTTGTGCCATAACTATTACCAATAAATTCATGAGCCCCCTCAAACAACACCTGATATCTCACAAAGACCGTTTGAAAATTGGCAATACCCTTTGAGTTTTTAAACAAATCTAGATACAGGCGATAACGCTGCAAAGGTTGCTTCAGTTCTTTTTTAGGGAACTTGGTATTCGGATCCTTTAAATAATCAGGCGCAAATGGACGATACACTTCGGTTACATCAATTAATTCAGCCAATGAACTGATAAGGAAGAATTCATGACTTATACCTCACGTCATTTAGGCTCAAGTAACTTAAAAAAATTAATGAAGATCAATAAATAAAAAAGCGCCTCCAAACTAATGAATGCGCCTATAAAAGACAGATAAGAAACTGCTATGAGAAATTATGAGTAGACTTTTTAGTAAAGCAAATATCACTTAATGTATTGACAAGATTTATTAGTTAGCATTTTTGCTGGCGTAGAGGAGACCAAAAAAAGGTGCCCCTCCAAGAGCCACGGAAACTAGGCATTCTAGGCTGACCCTCTTGTAGGAAATGGCCATTTTGTTTTGTGAATCGGCGGCATCAAGGCCAACACGTTCCTTGGCTTATCCTCCATTAGCACGATCGGTAAAGGACCGGCCAAGTCCTTGCTCATATTAAGTGTCATCACACTCATGTCTGCAGACCTTGCTGATACACTTGGCATTCACAAAAGAGTCCGTCCGGTCACGTAAATCACCTCTCAACCTGCGACTCCCAACGCTTGTGTCTCGGCCTCTTGCTCCAGATACACCCAGTCTACAATGCCGTCACTGGGGGTGTAGCCGGCCACCAGTTGCTGCATTATCACGCGGATCACGCCCACGTTGTTCACGTTGAGAGCCATTTCCAGGACGTTGAGATGGGCTTCGAACTCGGCCCAAGGGATGAACTCCTCGTGAGCTCTCATGATGCTCGGGTGCACGGTGGGCTTGGGGTTGTTGCCGATCAGCAGTTCTTCGTAGAGCTTTTCGCCGGGGCGCAAGCCTGTCACGGCGATCTCGATATCGCCCTCAGGGTGTGCCTCGTCCTTCACCGTCAAGCCCGAAAGCTCCACCATGTGCCAAGCCAAGTCCATGATCTTTACAGGCTGGCCCATGTCGAGTACAAACACGTCGCCACCCTTGGCCATGGCCCCGGCCTGAAGGACCAATTGCGCTGCTTCGGGGATGGTCATAAAGTAGCGCGTCACGTCCGGGTGCGTTAGTGTGATGGGCCCACCGTCACGGATTTGCTGGCGGAACTTGGGTACCACCGAACCCGATGAGCCCAGCACGTTGCCAAAGCGGACTATGCTGAACTTGGTACCGCTTGAGATGCCACCTGATATGTCTGTTTGCGTGGCGGCTAGTGCCTGCAACGCCATTTCGGCCAGGCGCTTACTGACGCCCATTACGTTGGTGGGTCGCACGGCCTTGTCGGTGCTGATAAGAACGAAGTCGGTCACACCGTTTTCTCTGGCAGCCTGGGCGGTGCGCAGAGTGCCCAGCACATTGTTTTTGATGCCAGCAGCCGGGTTGTGCTCCACCAGCGGCACGTGCTTGTAGGCGGCTGCGTGGTAGACCGTGTCCGGGTGCCAAGTGGACATGATTTCGCGCATCCGGTCGTCGTCCTGCACCGAGGCCAGCAGGGGGACCAGCACGGGAGGGTTGGCCACATTCAGCCCTGCCAGCTTGTCCTCCAATTCCTGGTGAATGCTGTAAAGGGCGAATTCGCTCTGCTCGATTAGTAGCAACTTGGTGGGCGATACCGCCAGAATCTGTCGGCACAACTCACTACCAATCGAGCCACCGGCCCCAGTCACCAGCACTACTTTGCCCACGATGTTCTTGGTCAACAGGATATAGTTGGGGGCAACAGGTTCACGACCCAACAGGTCGTCAATATCAAGTTCCTTCAGGTCTGAGATGCTCACCTTGCCTTGGGCCAGATCGTTCACGCTGGGCAAAGTGCGCACAGCCACACGGGCACTGCGAACCTGACTCAGAATTTCGTTGCGTCGGCCGCGAGACAGACTAGGTATAGCCAACAGTACGTCACTGATGTTGAGCGTGGTGGCCAGACTGTCCAGATCCGCCGGGTTGTAGATGGGCTGACCGTTGAGCACACGACCGTGCAAGCGGTCGTCGTCGTCCAGTAAGCCGACCACCTGCATTTCGCGGCTGTTGACCATGGCAGCGGCCAACTGGCGGCCGGCAGTACCTGCTCCGTAGATCAGCACCTTGGGGCGCGAAGCGTGCTTGAGGATGCTTAGGTACTGGTCGCCCAGCCAGACCTGGGCAAGTGCGCGAGATGCGCCCACAAACAACAGCAGCAGTATGGGCTGGATGATGCCGACTGTACGGGGCACCCCAGCCACGCCAATTGCGGTGAACACGGACGCATATAGCAAGCCGTAGATGCCGGCCGCACGGGCGACTGCAAGCAGGGCTGGCCAGCCGCTGTAGCGGAAGATAGTGCGGTACAGACCCGACACTATGAAGATGGGGGGTGCGATACCGATGGAAACACCCACAGCCCACAATGCCGTGCCAGACAGAGCGACAAACTCGCCTAGCCGCAGATAGAAAGCCAGCCAAACAGTCAGGACGCAAAGGCCCAAATCGATGGACAAGGCGACAAAGCGCTTCGTTGCGCGCGGCAACGCTAGGATCGACACTGCCAACTTAAATAAAGGCTGCTTCATGCCAGGCAGCCCCCTGAGTCCTGAAGTTGATCTGTATTCTTCTTCAATGTGATACTCCGTCCCTTGTCAGAACCTTCAACGCCGTCATCCATAAAATCTTTAGATCAAACTGCAGTGACTGACGCTGCAAGTACTCCGCATCCAACACCACCTTTTGAGAGATCGGCAATTCATCTCGTCCGTTAACTTGGGCCCACCCTGTCAGGCCCGGCACTAGTTCGTTCACGCCCTTTTCCGTGCGCATTACAATCAAGTCATCCTGATTAAATAGCGCCGGACGGGGGCCTACAAAACTCATATCGCCTTTAAGGATACTCCACAACTGAGGCAATTCGTCTATGCTGGATTTGCGCAAAAAAGAGCCAATCGGGGTCAACCATTGGTCAGGATTCTGAAGCAGATGTGTGGCCACTGCGGGTGTGTCAATCTGCATGGTGCGGAACTTGGGCATTTTGAAAATGCGATTGTTACGGCCCACCCGATCGCTCCAGTACAACACTGGTCCTGGTGAACTCAGCCAAATAGCCACTGTAATAGCCACAATAGGTAGAAGCAAAAAAAACGCAAGTACCCCCACCAGTGAGAGATCAAACAAGCGCTTCATAAAAAATTTACTGTGATTTGAAATAGACCGCACGATTACAAAAGTCTGCATGGTAAATACGAAACGCTCAATGCAATATCAGTATCAGGTCAACTACAATGAGCTCATTCATCTGAACATCAAATTAATATTTCACTGCACCCTTCGCACTGCCCGGTGCAACCCCTCCTCCAAGGTCACCACAGGAACCCAGCCCAGCATCCGACGAGCCTTACCAATATCGGCTTGCAACGAACCGCATAACGCTCGTGCCGCCTCCCGTCTTCCAATCATTTCCGCAGCAGCACGCAAAGCAACCACCGGAATGTGAATCAGATGTGCGGACTGGCTCATAGAGGCTGCCAGTCGAAGTATCAGTTCCGGCGTCGAAATATCTTCGCCGTCACTGACCAAGAAAGTCTCGTTTGCAGCTCGAGGGTGTTGCAAACACGTGCATATAAAGTCGACCAGATTGTCGACGCCAATTAAGCTCCGCCGATTTTTGATTGAGCCAAGCGGTAATGGCCATTTGCGCGATACAGCGCGCACAAGTGCTCCAAAATTTCCTGGCGCGCCGGGACCGTAAACCAGCGGCGGCCGTATGACCACCACGGCCATTCCCGTGATCTTCGCGATGTCACGCAATCCGAGTTCCGCTTCATGCTTAGAGAGCGCATACGGCGAATGGGGGTTAGCCGGATCCATCTCGGAGAATGGTCTTTCACCCGTCTCTACTCCATTGACGCCGATTGAACTGATAAACACAAAACGCCGCACCCCGGCCTCAGCAGCCTGCCGCGCTAGACACAGGGTGGATGCCATATTCACGCGACGGAATTCGGCTAGCGGATCTTTTGACCTGTCTCGCATCATGTGGGCACGTGCGGCAGTGTGCACGACAGCATCCACGCCTATAAGATGCGTCGACCAATCGGTGTCCGGCGCCAGTTCGACCCTTACACATTCGACATTCGCGGCATTCAGCGAGGGCTGCCGTCTCATCGATGCCCTGACATCGAATCCGTCTCTTGCGAGCCTCGCGCAAAGCGGTTTGCCAATAAATCCGCCACCTCCAGTCACAAGGACACGCTTCAATTGCGGATCAACCGAAGTCATTTCAGGTTCGCCTCATCAGGAGGATAAGGATAGCCATCGCCACTACCTCTTTGAGGCTGCGCCGGAACTGGTGGACATGGCCGAGCAGCCAGATCCTGTCGCGCCAACTCAAACGCATGAGCGCCAGCGTAAGTCGGGAGGGGGCGCCCACGACTTGTGCAATCGACAAAATATCGTGCCGATATTTTCCAGAGAGAACGCGCGCCAAACGAGTCTTGATTGCTTTCAAACCCAGATTGGCCCCGATCACATTCGCATCATGCTGACGGTAGCGCATGGAAACATAGTCGTCGATTATCCAGCCCTGCCCCCTGCTTCTGACGTAGGCGTAGAGAATCCAGTCATGGACCCACATGCCCGACAACGCCTCGATATTGGCAGCAACCCATGCCTGCACCTCCAGAAATAGATCCCTCCTGAACACAAATGTACAACCCGCCCCCGGGGAACTGAAGAGGTGATCCCAAACCTTTTGTCGATGTGATTTTCTGATCATACGGGATTGCCCGTCGGGCCAGAAGGCCTCTACATTCGACGAATAGGCACTCGCGCCTGATAACTCTAGACGGTCAATTGCACGCGCCAGCTTATCAGCTCGCCATATGTCGTCCTGGTCCGCAAGCGCTACATAGTCCGCAGCACCAATGTCGGTGCTCCGAATCAAACGCAAAAAATTCCTATTCCCGCTACCGATGCGCTGGCCACTACCCGGCAATTGCTCGAGCCCCGAGGAGGCGGCCCATTGCTCGAGAATAGCCTGAGTGTTGTCCGCCGACTGGTCATCGTTGGCGACCACTCTGACTGACACGCCAACCTGAGCGTAAATAGTACGCAACTGCTCAGAAAGCCAGCGCCCGCCATCATGGGTTGCCAAGAGAATTACGCAAGCGCAATTGGACGCTTTTTCTGATATTTCACTCATCTCAACTGAGAGGTCGGGCCTACTAACGCTTCTCGATCCAATTTGCCGCACTATCACTCACTTAATTGGGCCTCTTCGAAAAATTCCGAATACGCCTGACTAGTCGCGAAATTTTGCTCTTTGTAGTTTTTTCATAGTGAACAAAAAGATTAATGCAGGCATTTTCAGGCAAAATTAATTTCATTACTCGCATGGGAAAGAGCCAGATTTGATATAGAAACTCAGTAGCATTGATTGGCGAAAATTTTATATTACGATACTCTCTTGCAAGCGCTCCTAGATCAATAAAATTTTCAGCCCGTCCAACTGAGGCGGTTATGTTTGCTACCAAATAAATATCAAAAGTGAATTTTTGTACGGCAAGAAAATAATTGGCCACTTTGGGGTGATTTCTAATTTCTCTCTCCAACTCTCCGCGCCCCACATTTTTATAATAATTCCACCCCACTGCTGAGGTTCCAGGAGAAATACTTGGATCCGTCCGCGCGGTGCCGTGCTCAGGTCGGCCATTCGTGGCGGCGGTAATTATCAAAACACCGCCGCCAGGTAAGTGATCGATCATATTGCTTAACGTTCGAATCCAAAATGGATTATGCTCAAAACATTCTGAGGAGATGCAAATGTTGAAGCACGAGTCCTTGAGATCTATTTCGTGACCACTGGCAACGTGATCAACATTCTTGCCCGATGAAAGATCTACGCCTACATGTATACTGGCATTAAAAATATTCCGAATTGAGCCATTTACATCGTGCGCTCCAATTTCAAGTACTCTGGTTGGTCCGTTGAGCAATAGTTGAGACTTTACGCAACGCAAAAAATCCAGCTGTTGGCGATGTGACATTTTAAATTAATCCTATAGAAAATCACCCGATTTTTTGGAGTCAGTAGGGCACAAATTTAATCCTAACTCGGATTTCAAACGATTCATGGGCATCCACGAACCTGAACTATCAAGCCCGAGAATGACTCAACCCGCGATACAGTAAGTGCAACACTTCATCTCAGGAAAAGGTTCAAAGGACCACCCAATTTATATTGCACCCAGAAGCGAGACGATACATCCTGCTGCTGTCGTCGTTGCCACAAAAGTATATAAAAAGATTGGCGCAATTCTTATCGCCTGAGCACCCGAGATCACCATACCCCAGAAGGCCAATGTCAGCAGGGGATAGTATCTAGCTTGGGCAAACGATGGGAACAACCATAGCACCAGATAGGACAACAAACAGAGCGCGATAAAAATACTCTTTCGCTGAGAATTAGATGTCGCAAAACCTACAATAAACAAGAATATGATACTTGGATAATAGAGCCAGAATGGAAATGGCCGAACGCTCATCCAACCGAATAAGCCCATTGTGCTTGCCGCTAGAGCAAATAGCTTTCGCTGCCCAAATTGAGCGGTATCCTTGATATCCTCCGCAGTAAATCCAAAGCCCAGTTTTATTTTATTGTCTGCCGCGCCGATCAAATCCAAAGGTGAAACAAAGCTTGTTGCGATCACCAGCAGCAGTCCTACCGACAAAATTACTCTCTGATTTGTTACAGCTGTTCTAAATGGAGACGCGACAGCAAATAACGTAATAAAGATTGCGCTGGGAACCATTGATCTATCAATCTGCATTGACAAGAAGGCCAGCAGTAGGGCGAATGCAGGATACCTACGCAAGACTATAACTGCAAAGAGAACGATCGAAATTGCAATAACCTCTTGGCTTGGCGCAGCCAAGGAGTAGATTAACGGAGGACAAAACAAGAGAAGAGTTCCTCCAACCCTGTTAGCCAGCAGGTACAACGCGGCAACAATCATCAATACCAATGGCAACCGCTCCAGATTAATCCAAAAGTAGCTAGAGCGTGGTAGATACATGTAGTGATCCGCGAAAACGCTGTGATCGCCATTTAAAACAGGCGCCTGCAGATTTGCGTATGATGAAAAAAAATCAAATGGGTATGTCGTTTGTTGCGTTAACTTTCTGGAAATGTGCTCCATTGCATCTGGCCACTCCATCACCGAAACCAGCAAAGTAAAAATCACAACAAGAGCACAGGCAAAGACCAAGTCGTGAAAACGAAAGCGCTGTGATAGGCACACACCGCTCGCGACGCATTCGTCTGCCAAAAGACTGGGCAGTGGCGGAATACCGCCTCTGTAATGCCCTGCGGTCATACTATTACCTCATCAAGCTTCGCGTTCCGAATGAAAGGAACGCCTTGCCGCTCTTGCAATTTGACCAGCAGTCCGCCTAGAAGATCGTTGTCGTTCTCAATGGTCAAACAATAACCAAACTCCTCAAAGTTTTCCGCGTGCGTTTCTCTCTCCCATATCTGAATGACCAGCTTTCCACGACTCGACATTTCCTTGAGGAGCGTCGACGCGAACCCGATATACACATCCGGCATATCAACGTCATGAGGTTCCAGCAACTTCGCATGACTGGCTATATCCAGCAGCATTTCCTCCGATGGATGTGGCTTGTAGTACAACTCACCAAACCCATGGCCCTTTAGGAAAGTCCCTATTTCAATGTATTTTGCGATGATCAATCGCTTGATCTTCTCAAGTCCGTACCGCTCCCAGTCTTCACCCACGAAGCAGATCTTCGGCAAGCCCGTCGGAGGCACCCACTTGAAGATGTCCGGAACGCCCAGCGACACGATTTTCTCAGCCGCTATATTTTTGCGCAATATAGCGGCCTGGCCTTCGTCCAGAGCAACATAAAGGTCGATGATGTCCTCCTCCAATACGTACGTGGGGATGGACTGTGAGTACACACCGTGCTGAACACAGATCGTCTTAAGTCCGAACTCCCGGCCCACCTTCAGCCAGAGCCTGTTGATGGGATCTATGGTCGAGTTCGCTACGATGGTTTGTGCCCCAGTCTTTTCAATAATTTTTTCCGCCCGTCGTCGGCACGCCACGAATGCCTTCTCCTCATTGCGGACAATAAGCGAGTGAAGCTCAGCGTATGACTTCAGGTCGTACGTTAATGAACGAGGCAACGCTTTGACTCGGAACAAGTCCCGAGCCGTCAAGACCAAGTGCGCCCGAGCACGCGTCTCATCAGTAAGCTCGTTGAAGATTCTCGTCCCAAGGATCAGCCAATCGCTCCTGCGAGTCAGCCCTATCGCGGGCAGGAAGGCGAGCTTAGCGACCCGGGCATAAGCCTGCATGATCGATTCACCCCAGATCGTAAACGCACCTTGAGGATCGACCAGGCGGCGGGCAACGTATTCGCGATGATTCATACTGCGGAGATTTAGCGAGAGCGCCGCGTGCGTCCCTTGAGATCAAGGTCGATTTCAAAAAATTTCGGGAACGCAACGAGAACTGCGACAATGACGGCGCTATACAAGGCGACCGCCACCGCCAGTAAAAAGATTGTGCCCGTTTCGTCAGTTCCAAGAATACCCTTTACCCCGAATCCCACGACACCCGTCAAGATAAGCGTCTTGACCTGGTAGGCCCACTCAAACCGCCAATTCATCTGCCTGCACAAAAGGTAACTTAGTACGTTCACAGTAATCATCTGTATGATGAGCAGCTTGATCGCCAAGCCCAAGGCGCCCAACCCTGCTACAGGAAGACCCAATGTCTCACCACCAGAACCGGCAGAGAGGAGGAAGAATGAAAACCCAACGGCAAATGGCGACATCAGGAAATTGAACCACAATCCCGTTTTCGTTTTTCCGCTGGCAAAGAGTAGCGTGCCTTCGATCTGGCCCAATGTTTGATAGGCAGCAGCGAAGACCATGACGGTAAATGCAGGCACGGCCCCAGCATACGCCACCCCAAACGTCAAAGACAACACTTCCCGGGCCCAGGGTCCCAGAACACCTGCGATGCAGGCACTAAGAAAGAACAGTCCCTTTTTTGACCTCGAATAGAGATGCATTGCCGTATCGTTCCTATTCTCGTGAATAGTCTGGGCCATCTCCTTCCAAAGCACCCGAATAAGGGATGTGGATATCAGCAACGTCGCTGCTGCAACCTGCTGGGATATGGAGAAATAGGCTTGTTCGGTGCTCCCTGCCCATGCCTGCAGGAACCAGCGATCCAGGAAATCATTCAGAAATGTGAGCGCTGAAAGCGGCACCATTGGAACGCAATACAAGAGGTACTGCCGATAGATTGACCCCGCGGAAGATATCTCGTCCACGACGGGTGCCGTCCTGTACCCTGAGACCGCGACTATCGTCGCAGTGATCCAAACTGCAGCCGAGGAGAGCATGTAGTTCCTTATGCTCAACAGTTCCGTTAAATGAAGAAGGTAGATCGACAGCAACTGCAAGACCAGGAACAACGAGAAGAGACTCTGGGCCATTGCCGTTCGCCGCTGGGCTTCCAACATCTGCATCGCAGTCTGCCACCCGTCAAACTGCATGAAAACTGCTGTCATGGCAAAAACGACCAGATCGCGAGGCTCTCCCCGCCAAACGTAGTTGATCCAGCTATCCGGCATCAACCACATGATGAGCCCAACAGACAGAAGGTACTTTGAGACTAGGAATCCCCAATACGCTCCGACAAAGCGGATTGAGCGACTCTTCTGGGAGAGAAACGTATAGAAGGCGGAAGAGATTGCCGGATCAGTCAACTGCCTGATTGCTTGGAACGTCGCCAACAGGAAGGCAATACGCCCGTAGCCATCAGTGCCAAGCATCCTGGCTAGCAGGACCGCGATTATCAGCGTCACAATGCCTCGCACCAAGTTGGCTCCCAACGTGACGAGGAATCTCGTCTTGATACTGCTGCCGTTCATCATCGGCTATCACGCGTCGGCGGCGGAGTCCTTCCGGACCGGGCTACTTCGCCTCGTCGATGGTTCATACCGAACTCAAACCCCAGGCGAATCCACATGTAATCGCCGCATTGAATGAGAGCTCAAGTTCTGAGCTTGCCCGCGCTTCAACGCTGTGAGCATGAGAACTCACGAACCTCGTGAGACTCAAACCAACCGCCGGACTTGCTCATCCCTCAATGCGAGGTAATTGAGCGAGAAAAAATCCGTCGGAAAATGACGATTAGGCCTGCGTTCATAGAGGCATAGTGAACCAAGCACACCATTCCAGACAAACTGCCTAGTCAGACACCCGTAAAGTGCTCGCTGATCTATGTGGATGATCAGATCACCGGCCTGCTCGTCGCTGGACTCAAAGAGTTGATAACTTCCCACCCGGCGCGCCTGGTCGGGCATGCCATCCCTAACCGCGAGCTCTTTGTAAATATCGAAGCGGATGGACTGGGTGATATGGAGCGCATCTGACTTGATCTTTGCAAGCCAATTCTCGCGTGCAGCGCCGAGCATCTCCGTGATTTTTGCAAACGGCGGCGGCAACACCGCCTCGTAATCATATGGATCAGCGCTGTGCATGCGGATTGCCGCCTGCAGGTTGGGCTCAATCGGCTTAACTTCCGGCCCGGTGCGAGCCTGCGTCGTCGCCGTAGACATGTCGATAGAGTAGCCACCCTCTAATGCGAGGGGCTGAACTCTAAGATTCAGCCGCTTAATCAACGAGGTGATATCTTCAAAGCCTGGTTGCGCAATGTTGTCGCCGTAGATGCTTAGCCATCCGGGAATGAGATAGGTGCCACCGGCCGGAAAATAGTATGTGGGGTCCAGAAGGCTCAGCCAGGTCATCAGTTCATCCAGGGCACGCGTGACAATCCGTCGCTTTTCAGCTTCCTGATCAATGCCCAAGAAAAGCTGGGGGTACTCACCAGCAGCTCCGCACATCAGGCAGGCGATGTCGATTTCACCCAGATGCTTGACGATCCAGTCTCGCACCTGGGTAAAATCTTCTGTTGACAGCGGATTGTCAACCTGATTGAAGAACACCGTTCCGTCGGCCTTGAAGGCGATAGACGTATCCAGGTCATAGTTCACGTCATCATCCAAGCCGGACGAATTGCTGGTCATCTGCGGAAAGATGCCCAACTCGAATGGTCCCAATCGATGAGTGGTGAACGGATCAAACTCGTGAATGCGTGTCACTCCCAGCCTCTTAAGGCGCTCGCGCATCACGGGAGCCTGAAAGCGCTTGATGACGAATTCCCGATCCAGTAAATTGAGGGCCTTGAGCGTCTCGGCATGAAAGTGGTCGTCATGCAGGTGCGAGAGGTAGATCCAGCGCGCATCGGACAGGTGGCGCGCAAGTTGGTCAACCGGGTATTCCGGAAAACTCTGCCACCCGCCGGTATTGGCCTTGCCCATCCAGGGGTCGCACGCGATATGCTCACCTTGGGATCTGACCGAAATGAAGGAATTGCTGTAGTGAGTGATTTTCAAATTAGGCTCCTGCGAGGTTTAGATCGTTACATAGTCGCGCGACTGATTTACAGCGCAACCATCTTCCGTGGCGCGAATGATTTCGGTCGCACCGGCTTGCCAAAAACCTCGTCAATGTAGAAATTTGGCGACAACGCAAGCAGGTCAAGATAGAGACTGCGAGCCGAATCGAGATCGACTACGGTTACCGCGCCACCACCCACACGTTCAAATCCAGCATCACCACATTCGATAAGCATGTTTTCATATGTCTTGGCACCGCCTCCAGCCTGAACACCTTCGTCTCGGATGTATAGCGTGTACTGGTCTTCATAACGGCGCTGACCATCAATAATTGTGCCGCGAAATGAGAAATCATATCGATAAGGTACCTGTTTGATTGCCTCAAGATAGTGCATATAGGTGAAGCAATCGTGGATACGCGGACCCAGAAAAAGGAACTTCACCTTCGCACTCAATGAAGAGAGCAGGTCAAATGTGGAGCCTCGTCCAACCGACTGCTTTCCGATTTGGGTCAGCAGACCTCGCTCTTGACCATGCAGTATGTTAGACATGAGTGGATCACAGGAGCGCATCCATCGATGCCGCACACGCAGGTACTCGTTGAGTGCACCCATTGAGCTTGCTGACTTCTCGCGATCGAACTCTTGCGCCCCGCAAAAACTGAACGTATAAGACGGCATTACGAGCGTCGCCACGCCGAGACCGTAGAGCACTTCCGCCAACGACTCAAGAACACCCGACCTTCCCAATTGCAGATTGGGCAAACCAAACTGCATGCCGGTATGGATGTACAGCACATCGCACTGGTCGGCCCCCAAGCGGCGCAAGGTATCTTGAAGATCAGTTGACGAAATCAATCGACCGTCGTGTTTGAAGAGGTAATTTTCCATAGTATTCCCTTGGTGCATGGACTGGTCAGGCAATGGATGCCCCGCCGTCCAAAAAAATCTCTTGCCCGGTCATCCACAGGTCATCCTTGAGCAGGAAGTCGACAGCATCCGCAACATTGGCAGGGCTACCCGTACCTAGCAGGTACCGGGCAAAGCGCTGGACGTCTCCTTCCTGGGAAAACAAGTGTTCGGTCATGCGTGTTCTCACTGCCCCCAGAATCAAAGAGTTGTATCTAGTCTGGGGGAATTCCACTGCCAACCCTTTGACCAGACTGTTGAGAGCGCCCTTGGAAGACGAGTACACCGCGTTGCCCTTATCGCCAAACTTACTAAAGAACGCCGACAGCAGTACGACTGACCGCAAGCGTTCACGGTGAGGCTTGCGCGCCAAGACCCTGAGAATCTCAATAATGCTGAAGACATTCACATTGAAAATATCCATCGTTTCCGCCAACTCGAACGCACGGAAAGGAAGTATCTTGAGATGTCCAGCCGCATGCACAACCCGCTCAATATGAATTTCATGCTGCGCCAGCAACTGGAGTAATTCTCCATGGAGTCCATCAGTACTTGCCAGATCTCTGTTCCAAGTCTGGACCTCAGTAACAGCGCGCAACTCTATGGCCAAGGCAGCCAGAGTCTGCTCGTCGCGTCCGTGGAGCAGCAGCCGATCAGTGGAAGATCGGCGGCGCGCGATTTCCGCACCGATAGTCGAGGTCGCACCCGTTATGAGTGTGTAGCCCGCCTTATTTCCTGCTGGCGAGGACATGCTTCACGAACTCATTGATGCTGCCGAATTTCTGGAGCTCAGCTGCGTCGATCTGGATCCCATAGTTTGAATCGAGCAGCGCTATAACACTGAGCGCATTGAGAGAGTCCCACTCTGGCAGATCCTCGAAGCGGGCGTCTAGTGGAATCTCTGTTACCTCAAAAATCTCGCACAACTCTGCGACAAGCTTTTTCATTCAAACCTCCAAAACTCTTGCGAAAGAAAGATTACTCATGGGGATAAGAAGCGAGCCCCACGTTAGACCAACGCCGAATCCGGCGAAACACATCAGTCGTTGTTGCTCAAAGTACGTCCGGTCAAAACCCGTGCAGAGCACGGCCGGAATACAGACACCACTCGAGTTCCCGTAGCGACGCACAAGATCCATAGGCATCTTGTTCAGAGGAATACCAATTTTCTCAGCCAATTTTCTAAGCATGAATGGATTAGGTTGGTGAAAAACGAAGCTATCCACGTCCGAGATCGCCACTCCTACATCGTCGAGCAACGACCGAATCATTGGTGGAACTTCTTTCATGACGAAATTGAATACTGCGTCACCCTTCATCAACAGATTGTCAAGGGCACGGGCGTTGCCGCTTGCATCAACTTCAGAAATAGCAGTCTGCGGGCTCGGGCGAATCTTCATGCCCCCAGCAGGCACCATAAGCGCATCCCAACCTGAGCCATCGACCTTGATGTTGCCGAAGGTTAAATCAGTTTCGGAGCTTGCTTCGACAAGCGTGATCGAGGCTGCGTCCCCAATAATAGGCCGACTGTTTCTGTCGCCCGGCGCAACTAGGCGGCTGACCACATCAGCGTTGACCAGCGCCACTTTTCGAATCGCCTTTTGACCAAGAAGCGAGAAAGCCGTGATGAGGCCCACAACGAATCCGGCACAGCCTTGATTGATGTCGAGACACAACATGTCCTGGCGCATTCCTAAACGCCCGTGGACGACATAACTTGTTCCCGGGATAAGGTAATCCGGAGTTTGGGTAACGACAATCAGCGCATCCAATTCCTGGAGGTCAAGCAGCCCGTCACGAGATAACGCCTCGAATCCAGCGATAACCAAGTCTGAGCAGGCGACGTCCCCGGCGACGATCCGCCGCCGGTCGAACCCCATCACCGACTTCAACTTGGCCGACTGTTGCGGCGAGAAATCGTAGTCTCCCGCCTCACTGTCAAAACTAACCTCACGTGATGGCAGCACCAACTGGATCCCATGGATCCGAACGCCTTGAAATTCGAGATTCATCGTTTACGACTGTTGACGAACGCTTCAAGGACGTGTAAGGAAGCGAAGTTCTCTGGAACGATTTGCTCGGCCTCAATGGAAATGCCAAGCTGCCTCTCCAGCTCCTCCACTATCAAGATTATGTCAAGAGAGTCCAACACGCCGAAGAGCTCGGTATCTTGGCCGGGGTTGAACTCAATTTCCGGCCGCACTGCAGCGATAATTTCTGTAATTTGACTACTCATGCATCTCTCCATTTTGCTATCTCTAACGCCCCATCCTTGAGAATGAGGTACCGGATCATCCCGATCGACCGCAGGCCCGGGCAGCTTGCTGACTTTTTCAGTTCCACCCACAACTCTTCATTGACAGGCTTCGCCTTTAAGATACGTATGTGGTCAAATCGCGCGCCGGAGTATGGAAATGAGAAGGCCCTAACAAGGGAATAGGCGCGCGCCACCTCCATGGTAGGACTGATTACCGTGTTCGAGTCTTGGATTTTATGAAAATAGCTTGCGCCCACTGCCGGCTGCTCCTCGCCTTGCTCTCCAGAGAGAAGTCGCTCTACAGCTTCGATCATGATGCTCCGGTATACCTCAAGAAACTTTGTCTGGAGCTCGTGTATGTAGATATCAGGACTGAGAGGAATTCCCACCTGCCGAATTATGCGACCCGTATCGACTCCTTCATCGATGCAATGCACCGTCACACCAGTCTCAGTGTCTCCTAAGATTATAGGCCAATGCTGTGGCGCCATACCGCGGTACTTTGGCAGCAGCGATGGATGCAGGTTAAGCGCCCCCACTCGGGCTCGACTAAAGATGCGCGTTGGTAGAATTCTCTGAAAATGCGCACTGACGACCAGGTCGCACTCTAATCCTTCAAACAGTGTCAAGAATTCCTCCGCTCGCACAGATCGCGTCTTGATCAGGCGAATGCCACGATTCCCGCAGTAATCGGCAAGACGTCGCCCAGAAACGCTAATTGGCTCTAGCATCACGACCGCTAGAGGCTGTAAAGCCAATCGGCCCTCGACAAGCGACTGCAGTACCGCGAGGCTAAATACATCCTCCCCGAAAAAGATGAGACTCCGCGCCAAGCTCACTTCCGTCACTCCTCGAGCAGACGCTTGAAATGTAGACGGTCGATTTTTCCGTTCGAGTTCATCGGCATTTTCTCCACCTCCTCCAAACGGCCTGGGATCATATATGCAGGCAACTTCTTGCCCAGAGCTGTACGGAAGGCCTGAGCAGTCAGACTCTCGTTTAGCTCACAGTATGCGACGATCTCTTTCTTGCTTTGCGAATAAACGATGCACACATTGCGTACCTGCGGAATCGAAGTAAGGATTGCATGCTCGATATCTGCTAGCTCGATCCGATATCCCAAGTGCTTGATCATCGTATCGGCGCGCCCCTTGAAGTGATACACGCCCGCGATGCGCATGACGAGATCGCCTGTCTTATAGATAATCTCGGGATAGCTCTTGTTCAGGGGATTTTGGATAAACGCACGAGCAGTCTGCTCCGGATTGTTGTAGTACCCCATTGCAAGGGAAGTGCCCCGCACATAGAGTTCACCAACCCCACCATCCTGGGTCTCTGTTCCGTCTTGGTTCAATATCAGCAACGCAGTATTGCGACAAGGTCGCCCCATGGGAATAGGCTGATCATCGGGAACTCTCTCCGCGACAATGTGAAACGTGCAGTCCAGCGTAATCTCGATTGGGCCATAGAGGTTCACGAATCGGGCATTCGGGAAACGATCAAACCACTTATTGAAGTGGACGGTCGGAAACACCTCACCCGCAAACCAGACCGTCTTCAGGTCTCCGAGGGAAAACTTATCAAGAAGCCCCATATTAGCGATATTCACCATAATGGTCGGAACCCAAAAGACGTAGCTAACTCGGTTCTTTTCTAGGACTTCGAGAATCTTCGCTGGGTAAGGAGTCAGTCGTTCGTCGATCAAACAGAGAGTGCTTCCCTGAAATATCAGCATGCACAGCTCATAACTGAAGATATCGAAGATGATAGGTGACAAAGATCCGACAATTTCACTTCCATTGATACCCAGTTCGTCAATGCTCCAATCCATGAAGTCGACGAAACTTCGGTGATTGAGGACGACTCCTTTGGGAATGCCTGTCGATCCAGAGGTATTGATGACACAATATGGATCCGTGTCAATAACCTCGCTCAAACGTGTTTCGGCAGGGGTACCCTGTTGACCAATTTCGCCCAAGCTCATTTCACCGAGGTTGACGACCGGAACAGCGTGTTCAGGAATCTGGGACAACAATTGCAGGCCTTGGTTGTCCGTAATTACCAAGGCGGGCCTTATGACATCGAGGATCTGCGCCAAGCGAGCAGATGGACTCTTAATATCCAAATTCATATAGGCGCAGCCAACGCCGGTGATAGCGAGATCGGCCACTACTGCCCCGAATGACTTCTTTAAAAGCACCGCGATGACGGCATTCGACGGGATATGTCTTTGGAGAAGCGCTCTAGCCAGCGTTTGTGTGGCCTGCTGCAGCTGACGAAAGGTCCACGATTGATCGCCATCAATAACTGCTATCTTTTCCTCAAATCGGTCAACCGTCTCCGTGAAATAGCTGTAAACGCTAGTCTTCATTTCTACTCTCGGCCATTTCAATTAATTTTAATAATTTTTGATCAGACAAGACTTGGCCGAACCAGGTGCCGTGGGTCAGAGCCAAGTAGTGCATACGCGAATCCGGATTCGTCGGCGATTTGCCGGTTTTGAAACCGAGCATGGCATTCAACTTTGCTACCGGATTGTTGTTGACTAGTTGATATCCGCGAATTATCTCGATGGGGAACGTCTCAAACACATATCGGATGCTCTGAAACACAACACTCAAGCTTAGTAATCGCTGCCGTGCGTAGGCTGTGATCCAAAATCCACCAACTGCGGAGCCTGCTCGGATGTCAATCAGCGAGTAGACGCCTGCGAAGTGCCCGTTTCGCTCCACCCTAAGGTAGACCTGCTTGTCGGAAACCTTCAGCGCCCCCATAAACCGCTGATGCTCGTCAGCCGTGATGATCTGGTCAGACGTCATCCAGCGCCGCACCTCCGCATCGTTGCGGCCCTGTAGCACCTCATAAGACTCCTGCTCGGTCAGGTCCGTAAAGTTCTTGAAGGTATACGTGGCACTCACCATCTTCTCCGCCCAAGTGCAGCCGTCATTGCTCACGGGATGTCCTGCATACCCAGAGGCTCGCCTAAAGCAATCGCGCGGCTGGCGCGCTGACCAAGGAGGTTCTGGAAATAGCGCGGATGCAGACCGTATCCGGGCCGAATAACCCTGATGTTCTCGTCGGTGAATACTTCGCCGGGGGCGATGGCTCGTGCGGCGTAAATTGAGCGCTTGCCGGCACTGACCTTGGCCTCAGCCTCCTCTAGGCCGTAATAAACGCGCCCCAGCGCATCGAACGCACGGTTAGCCTCCACGACCAAGCTAGCAAACTCCTGCGGCTCCATGGAGAAGGAGGAATCCACCCCGCCATCAGCACGCGACATGGTGAAGTGTTTTTCGATGCAAGTGGCGCCAAATGCGATGGATGCCACCGCCACACCGATCCCCAGCGTATGATCGGAAAGCCCCACGTCACAGCCAAACAGGGCCGCCATGTGGGGTATAGTCCGCAAGTTGATCTCCTTGGGATCAGCTGGGTAGGCACTCGTACATTTGAGTAGCGTCAGATCCTTACAACCGTGCTTGCGCAGGGTATTGACCGCTTCCTCGATCTCGGAAACCGTGGAGCCGCCCGTTGACATGATGACGGGCTTGCCGGTCTCAGCCACGCACTGCAGCAGCGGCACGTGGTTGATCTCGAACGACGCGACCTTGTAGATTGGGTTCCCCAAGGCTTCAAGAAACTCCACCGCCTTGATGCTGAAGGGCGTGGAAAAGCATGGGATTCCCTCCTCCCGGGCGACTTGAAAAAGCTCCTCATGCCACTCCCATGGCGTGGTCGCCTCTTCGTACAGGTCGTAAAGTTCCCGACCCAGCCAAGGTGAGCTGGGCTCGTTGATAATAAACGCGCCACGGATAGTCAGGCATGCAGGCGTGTAGGTCTGAAGCTTGACGGCTGAGGCGCCAGCCTTAGCCGCAGCCCGAATGAGGTCGATCGCGAGCGCCTTCGAACGATTGTGATTTCCGGATAACTCGGCGATGAGAAAAGGCCGATCTCGGCTGGGAATTTGGTTCATTGGTTTTATGGAGGTCAGGTCTCTAAATTGGTAAATATCCGGTAGAGCAGCCTAAACTGGACGCTCAGGCCACATTATCGTTTGTCAGGACGGCGCGAACAATTTCCTCAATACCAGCCTCCGACGCCGCAATATACGCGCGCTGTCGACGGGTCATCCGGCCCGCTTCCCGCAGCGCGTGGTCACGTGCCCGCTCCAGTACGCCGCGGGTGAGTGCTCGAAGATCGCCCACATTCACGATCAACCTTTGACGCTCAAAGAAGGCGAGGGAATTGCGCTGATTTTCCGCGATCCAGCCTGAAATGAGTGGGCAACCTGCCGCGAATGCTTCCAGCATCACGGTGCTGGCCGGGGCGACAAGATAACGCGCCCGCCGATAGAGCCGAAGCATCCCGGCAGGCTCCAGACCGCTGAAAAATCGCACCCTGCCCGGGCATAAACCTGCTCGGCGAGCGACTTTGCCCGCCGCCAGGCGCTGACCAGAAAGCACCCATAGCTCCGCCCGCGGCTCGATAAGCGCTAAGAGCGCCAGCATTTGCGTAACCCATTGCTCCTGCCTTGTACCGCCCGCTGCAAGCATCACGGCCCGGCGCGGAGTAGGACGTCCCGTCGTACGGGCAGTATCGTGGACCTCCGATCTTAGCAGCAGGTACCGCCCTCCCAGCAACAGCTGTGTACCCGGCGCCAGGTGGAACTGTCTGGCACTGACACCCTCGTTATAGCAAATCAAGAGATCTGCGACATAGAAAATGTCACGCAGATCGTCGACACACACCGTTCGCCGGGGACGGGTCGCAAGCAGACGTTGCCAAAAATCCTCACCGAACTGATAGCCGTCAACTACGACTATGTCTTTGCTCCAGTCCTGCCCGAGAAATGCATCCTCATCAGCAAGGTGGACAACCCCGATGCCACGGCGTTGAAGCGCCGACTTTGAATCTGCGCCAACAGCGCAACAGTAAAACGTAACCTCGGCACCGGCATCCAGCAAGGCTTCGGCAAGCGCGCGGCAGCGCGACATGTGGCCACGCCCCACCCACACCGACTCATCCACACGAAAGACGACGCTTCGAGGTCCAGTCACCCGGAGGCTCCGTCAGCAGCGATAGACTTGAGTAGTCCCTCGTTACGCAGGATGCCCTCGTTGGCACGGAGCAACTCCGGCTCCCGCTCCAGCAATTCCAGGATGTCCCTGGCAAGAAATGGCTGGCAATCGAGTCGCTGCAAGCGCTCAAATATCGCGCGCAGGAAGACTAGATCACGCGGCTCATCTAACGTCCATCGATGATGCGCCAGTCCTGTGAATTTCTGCAGGCTTCCCAGATGGAACCATTCAGGATGATTCACCACGTATGGGCCGACGTGCTCGCGTTCGGACTTGAGCGTCGATTCGCGCCACGCTCGTTCCAGCGCGGGAAACGAGAAGACTGCACAATCAAGACCGTCCGGGAATTCGCCCCCCAGATAAAACAGGTCATAGCTACCACTCATGAATCCGCGAACAACTTCGTCAACGATAGTCGGGTCCAGAGCGGGACAATCTGCCGTGATGCGAACCACAGCGTCAGCGCGAGCCTTCACAGCACATTGGTAGTAGCGATCCAGCACGTCATTCAGGCTGCCGCGAAATACCTGTACACCATGGATTTCACACCACTGGGCAAGCACATCGTCGGACTGCTGGGTGGATGTGGCGACGACGACGTCGTCAATAGTCTCGCAAACCGCCAATCGATCGAGGACATGCGCCAGAACTTCCTGCCCGGCCAAGGGGAGGAGCACCTTACCAGGCAGGCGAGTGGAACTCATGCGAGCTTGGATGATGCATACGATGCGCATAGTCGGAAGATTCCAGACTAGTTTAAACGCTTGAATCCGGCGTGGCACACAGGGCCTTTGAGCAACGACATGACATCGCGCCCCTCCTCACACTCCTTGATTAGCCGGAAGATGGGCTCCAGTGCTGCGAAATATCCGTCGATCACCTCGGGAGTATGGTCGGTACAGACGTACACACCGGTTGTTGCCAGGTAACCCTTGGCGAGCATTTCCTGGGCGATCAAGGTCTTGTACTCGAGCGCCTTTGGGCTGTTGATCGTAAAGCCGGTCAAGGCAGGCAACCCCCAATAATCCAAGTGGAGTCCGGTAGCCTCTGCCAGTGCCTGCCAGCTGGCGCGAATCGCCAGACCCGCGTTGGTGATGGTCTCCCAGGACTTCACACGCTCCATGACTTCCAGCGTCTTGAGTGCGGCGGTCGGACCAATTCTCTCTGTCCAGAAAGTACTACTGATGAAGGTGGACTGCGCGGCCTCCATCACTTCCCGACGGCCGATTGTTGCCGTGATGGCGTAGCCATTGCCCAATGCCTTGCCGAACATGGCCATGTCCGGCTCTACACCATAGAGCTTGTGAAGGCCGCCGAAGGTCTGACGAAAACCGGATGTGCACTCATCGAAGACCAGCACGATGCGCCGCTCTGTGGCCAACCGGCGCACCTTCTGCAAAAAGTCGTTCTCAGGCCCACGGTTGCGCGAGACCTCCATTTTGATTACGCCGATATCGTGTTGCTCAACCAGCGCCTTCAATTCATTGAAATTGTTGTAACTAAATGGGAAGACAGTACCCTTCAGGTTGCGAGGCACACCTTTGGGCTCCAGACCGGGCAAAAGGTGTCCATCCAGTCGGCCCCCATCGCTAAGATTGGCAGACAAGTACCAGTCGTGCCATCCGTGGTAGCCGCAGATCGCGACCTTGTCGCGACCAGATGCAGCACGGGCAATGCGGATCGCAATGGCATTGGCTTCGCCGCCGGATCGGGCAAGGCGCACCATATCAGCCCAAGGGTGCATTTCCACCAAGCGTTCCGCCAGGTACACCTCCTCCGGGCAATTCAGGGTCGACATATTGCCAGCCTGCACCGTCGCCATCACGGCAGCGTCAACTTCCGGGTGCCCATATCCCAGCGTATTGGTTCCAATCCCCATGATGCACATGTCGGTGTAGCGATTTCCGTCGAGATCCCACACCTGGCACCCTTTCGCCTTGCTGAAATAGGCCGGCCATTGTTCTGGGAGAAACATTTCCGCCCGTTTGGACAGAAGCATGTTACCCCCTGGAATCAGAGTCTTCGCGCGTTTCCAAAGCTGTTGACTAGAATTCATCTCGTTACCTCAAATACTGAAAAGCCTATGAAAAATCCGTCAAAAAAACAACCGTAGACAGCGACCAGCCATCGCAAGAAACCGTCGCCACTCTCGCACCACAACTACCTCGGTAAGCGAACAGATGGCCAGTCAACTCGACTCCTGGCGCAATCACAGTTCAGACCACCGAGAAGGATGCACAAGCCGCTCATCGTCGCAAGCAATGTTAGGCCAATCCTGAGGAACTTCGGCGTCAAGCGCCGCGAAAATCTGCATCAAATGCTCCGCACTATCCACTCCAACGACCACACGGTCAACTTCGTCGAACGAATGCGGGAATGCCAGGCAGGCCGCAAGATCGGAACAGCCCTTATGGGTCTGCCAAGCTGCCCAAGCCTGCCAGATTGAAGACCAGTGTGCGAACTTTTCAGGCATGCGATTGGAGGGCGTCAACAACAAACCCTGAAGGAAAGCCGAACGAACATGCACCTCGACCTGACTGTCCTTCAACCTACCCAGCCAGCCCGAAGTCACCAAGCGGCGATCGACCAGATTAAAGGGAGCCTGAACCAGGTCAATGGCACCCATTTTCATTACTTGATCGAGCTCGGATGGCGAATAGATGGATACACCGATCTTGCCAACCTTGCCAATCCCCCTCAATTCCTCGAGCGCCTTAAAAAGGTGTCGTCCCTCGGGTCTCAGCAAGTCGCTCGCACGATGCAGCAAAAGTCCATAAACCGACTCCACGTCCAGCCGCTCAAGAGAGGCGGTCAGCCGCTCCCTCGCCCAACCCGCCACATCATCGAGTTGCTCGGGCAACGGAGGAAGTTTGGTAACCACCCGAAAATCGCGAACCCCGATCCGTCCCAACGTGGTCTCCGAGTCGCCATAGGAGGCTGCGGTATCGATGACGTCGACACGATGCTCACGCGCCAAGGAAATGATCTGCCCTGCCATCGGCAGGGAGACTTGCCCGGACTGGTTGGCGACACCATATTGCAGCCCGAATTGAACCGTGCCCAGTGCCAGTTTCACGAATGCAATGCCTCTTCCAAGCTGCGCACAGCATGGTCCTGATCATCAGCCGATAGGCTCGGATATAAAGGCAAGCTGAGCACCTCTGCGTAGTACCGCTCCGCCTCAGGAAAGTCACCAACAGCAAACCCCATATTCCGGTAGTAGGGTTGGGTATGCACGGGTATATAGTGCACATTGACCCCCACACCCTTAGCGCGCATTAATTCAAAAACATCACGCCGTCCATTACCAGCGTACCGGGGGTGCAGGCGGACGATGTAAAGGTGAAAACTTGAAAACGTGTCCGGGTGCTGCCAGGGAAGCGATAGTGGCAGATTAGCAAGCGTCTCGTTGTACCTCCGCACAAGCTCGTGCCGGCGGGAAACATAGTCGTCCAACCGGCTCATCTGGCTTAGTCCCAGCGCTGCCTGCAAGTCCGTCATCCGGTAATTGAAACCGAGTTCCAATTGCTGGTAGTACCAAGGGCCCTCGTCCGGCTGGGTCATCAGAGTCGGATTGCGGGTAATGCCATGGCTGCGCAGCAGTTCCATGGCTTGCGCAAGAGCCGGATTGTTAGTGAGCGCCATCCCGCCTTCGGCGCTGGTGATGATCTTGACCGGATGAAAGCTGAAGACCGTGATGTCACTATAGCGGCAATTACCGATGCTCTCACCGCGGTAACGGCCGCCGATGGCGTGCGAAGCGTCTTCAATCACCCGGAAGCCATATTTCTTCGACAAGCGGTAGATGGCTTCCATGTCGCAGGACTGACCACACATATGGACCGGAATGACAATCTTGGGCAAGCGCCCCTGGACGCTGGCCAGTCCCAGCTTGGCTTCGAGCGCGGAAACGGAGAGATTGAACGTCGCCGGATCGATATCAACAAAATCAACCGAGGCCCCGCAGTACAGCGCACAGTTTGCGGATGCCACGAAGGTTATCGGGCTGGTCCATACGATATCACCTGATGCGAGACCGAGTGCGAGGCAAGCTATGTGCAACGCGGAGGTTGCGCTGTTGACGGCCACGGCATGTCCGGCGCCAACATATCCGGCTACAGCCGCCTCAAAGGCCGGCACCGCCGGCCCCTGAGTCAGGAAGTCAGACCGAAGGACGTCGGCAACGGCCTGCAGGTCCGCATCGGTGATTTCCTGTCTTCCGTATGGAATCATTTCAGATCTTCCCGATCTTTTCGCGGTTATCGCAAATCCAGTCTCTAAGGGACTCAACGGTCATCCAGTCCCTGTTGTTATCTGAGCTGTAAATAAAATCTCCCGGCACCCGCTTGCCGCCCGCGATGCGCTCCGGGTCACCGCTCCAGTTGTGGATCGCAGGGAGTATCTTGTAGTAACCATCATACTCAAAAGTATGAGGTGCATCCTCGATGCCTATCATCTGCTCATGTAGTTTCTCACCCGGCCGGATACCGATGACCTCAAGTCGGGCCGACGGATCGACAGCCTTCGCGATATCACCAATCCGCATCGAAGGTATTTTCTTGACGTAAACCTCGCCACCAACCATGTCCTCGAATGCGCGCCAGACCAGCTCGACACCTGCCTCGAGCGAGATCATAAATCGTGTCATCCTCATATCGGTGATTGGCAGACTGCCATTGGACGCACGCTCAAGGAAAAACGGGATGACCGAACCGCGTGAGCCCATCACGTTTCCGTACCTAACAACCGAGAACCGCGTATCCTGACCGCCCGCATACGAATTTCCCGCGATGAACAGCTTGTCGGACGCTAGCTTGGTGGCACCGTACAGATTGATGGGGCTGCTTGCCTTGTCAGTGGACAGCGCCACCACTCGTTTGACCCCCTGATTAATGCAGGCCTCGATTAGATTCATCGCGCCAATGACATTGGTCTTGATGCACTCAAACGGGTTGTATTCGGCAATTGGAACAATCTTGGTCGCTGCGGCATGCACGACATAGTCAATGCCCTTGAGCGCACGATTCAGCCTTTCCTGATCCCGCACATCTCCGATGAAGAACCTGATCCGGTCGTCATTTCCGTAGATCTTGGCCATTTCCCATTGCTTCATCTCGTCCCGGGAAAAGATAACCAATCTCTTCGGATTGAATCGAGCCAGCGTCATGGGAATGAACGTATGACCAAACGAACCGGTGCCACCGGTAACAAGGATCGATGAGTTAGTAAGCATGGCGGATGATGGAGTTTTTTTGAGAAGGGCGGCGGCTACTATTGAGCTGAATTCAGATGGGTTGCTTCCTGAGGTCAATGTCAATAAAGCGGCTTGCGGGCAAGGGCAAAGATCGATCGCGCGTGCCCTCTAAGAAATGCGGGCACCGGAAAACCGATGTCATTGCGAAATGGCAGGAGGTAGTACGCCTTGAAGAATCGATTTTTTCCACGATACCAGTGTATGGGTTTGCATCGAAGTCCGGGGAAGGTGGCCGGAGATGTAAATTGATTGAGCCGCAGAAGCTCTTCCAGGGCAATCGGCGTGTAGGGCCGGACATGCGTCGGATCGTTGTAGAAATTCTTCCAATCAAGTTGAAAATTCGGCGTGGACAGGTAGATCAAACCGCCGGGCTTAAGACACCTGAACACTTCGGAAAGGAAATTCTCGGGATCACGGAGATGTTCTATGACGGCAAGGCTCATCGCGACATCCACAGAATTCGCCTCCAAAGGAAGCTTGCCTACCTCGAAATCGACGTCGGCGTAATCTAATCCGATGTAGTCCCAACCTTGAGCTTCACAGGCGGGCTCGAGAAACCGATCCGCACAGCCAAGATCCAGCAGTGTCGCCTTGGGTCCTGCAGTGAACCCCACCTCTGCGGCCAGGAGCCTCAGGGTCTGCACCTCACGGCTTCCCAGATGCTGACGCTCGGGCGCAAGTTGCTCAGTCACCGTCTTGGACTGCAAGTATGCGGTTTTCAGATTGCTGCGATGCATGTTAATTCCAACGACTCAGCCGGCCACACCACCATAATGATATTCAAATTGCGCAATAGAGTCCTCCCAGATGCAAGCCCGAACAAGAAAGCGGCCAGAGTCTATTTCCAAAACCACTACAAAGAATCACTGGTCTCGCTTGAATCATGATGGGGCTCGAGAAATATGTTTTGCTGGATAACAGAGTATCGGCTCTCTTTAAAAAGCCGGTCAAATGAAGTATTGTGACCGAAAATCAAAGCGCTTTTGGCACGCTACCGCCGTGCCGTTTTACGATCAGCAAGCGCGGTCATCGGGGCTAACAGGGAAGTTCCGGATCTTATGGGAACAACTTAGTGCTGCAAAAGGCTTAAAAGTTAGCTGTATTTTGCCACACCGCCATGACCTTGGGAAATGTTGCGGTTGCGCTTCAGCCGACTTTGGGCAGGTTAGCCGGCGAAACCCCCACCAAGCTGTCGGCCACCTTAGCCGGCTTGACACCAAAGCTCACCAGCCGGCTAACGCCCTTGGTCGAAAGGATGGGTGCCCAGCTTGGGGCTGAATTGCCTTGGCCCGGGGTTTCGATTGGTTGCGAGATGACGATAAGCTCTCAGTTGCACTGGTCGAACACATCAAACACCTGAGCAAAGACCAGCGCGCGCCCGCAGAACGCGAAGCACTTCATGTCCTGCGTCTGGAACACCGCGTTGTGGACAAATCCTTGCTACCGTCGCCGAGTCGATCCTCAACACGAGTGACATACGGTGAAGCAAACGCCTCTATGACGCCTTTGACATTTCATGCGATGAAGCGCCACCCTTCATCTGGAATGACGCTGTCCGCAAAGCACTGGAGTTACAATTTACTCAGGCCATGCGCCTGAGTTAGCAGTGCCAGGTGGTTTATGTCCCGCTGGCCGACGAAAAAAGGAATGGCAATACCTCGACCATCCACTACCAGGTGATTCGTTTTACCGGGAACCAAGTAACCGCCGTGCAAATGATCAATTGCAACCCCAAGAACTTTTGCTATTTCCCCGCCCGAGATGCCACTCTGGTCTATAACCCAGAGAGAAAAGTTATCGAGGCCTAAGCGCACACTCTGTCAGCACGGGGACCGCTGGCCCATGCGCTTTCCAAGCATGGCTTCAGGGTCCCCTTGTCAAACCGGCTACTGAACCACTCCAGATACGACCTGTCCCGGTTTGCCTTGCCGCTCAAGAGGAAAATGCGCCGAACCCAGCCAACACTGGGGGATCGAGCAAAAAATCCCGACTGATAAGAGTCGGGATTTCTATGAATGTTAGTCCAGTGCGAAATCAAACCATTGACATAATGATCTATATGATAAGAATAGAGACTCATCTCAAGCCTGACTACTCAACCTATAAGAGCTAAATTATTTTTGTATATTGGTAGCAGATGTGAAATTTACAACGATTACGAACCCAATTTAAGTTGATCTAACTCAAGTTTCATAAATAAAGGCTTTCTCATAAATTCAAGGAGAACTATCACACGCATTTCAGAATCCATACCTTGATAGATAGAGTCAAAACCCGAAAATGGGCCTTTAATGATTTTCAAACTTTGCCCTTGTTGGTAAAGGGATTGAACCTTAGATTCAGCTAAATGTTCTCTCGAGTAAATATACTGAACAAGCTCATCATGAATTTTTGCAGGAATTTGACCAAAGCGAACTAGACTAGACACACCTCTCGTAGATCTTATTGGAGCCCAACTCTTTGATGCGAAATCCAAATCCAAATTAATAAATAAATAACGAGGAAATAGCGGTTCTTTTTTTATCTCAATTTGTTTATTTATTACTTTCTCCACCTTCATCATAGGTAGATAACACTTGTACCCCTGATTGGATAGGTTTTCCAGAGCCAAGTTTTCTGAGCGAGGTTTTGTTTGAATCAAGTACCAGAACATTCGGCTATTTTAACTTTTTTCTTATAGGATTTAAAAATATAATTAAAGTCTCTTATGAGAGTTATTTAATTCCAAATTGTTATTGGAGCTAATAGAGTAATGATTGGCACCACTGAATCCCTAAAGTAAACATATACTGAAAACCAGCATCAATACGAAAATTTAATTAAATCGGAGCCGATTATAACTTTTGATTTTTATGGTGATGATAAAGATTTTTCGGTGTTTCATTCAAGGCTAACCTGGCTAATGATTGATTGCGTAAATTGTTAGCCAGCCACAATCGACATCACCGCCATGCGCACCGCAATACCGAAGGTCACTTGCTTAAGGATCACTGACTGTGGGCCATCGGCCACATCACTGGCAATCTCTACTTCACGATTCATGGGCCCAGGATGCATCACGATCGCATCGGGTTTGGCCAACTTGAGTCTTGCTTGAGTAAGACCCCATTGTTTGAAGAAAGCATCTCCCTCAGGCACTTGCCCTACTTCCATCCGTTCTTTTTGGATTCTGAGAGTCATCACCACATCCACATCCTTTAAACCTTCCTCGATGTTATTGAAGATTTTGACGCCCATCATATTCAGGTCTTTAGGAAGCAAACTTTCTGGGCCAATGGCACGGATTTCTTTACACCCCAAAGTAGTCAGTGCATGAATATTCGATTTAGCCACACGACTGTGAACAATGTCTCCAATGATGGCTACCTTGATCTTGGTGAAGTCTTGTTTGTAATGACGCATGGTATACATATCAAGTAGACCTTGCGTTGGGTGTTGATTGGTACCATCACCCGCGTTGATCACATGAACATGTGGGGGTAAATGTTGCGCCACTTCAACAGCGGCACCCGTGGTTTTGTGCCTCACCACAAAAATATCAGCCTGCATCGCCACCAGGTTATCAATGGTGTCGAGCAAGGTCTCGCCTTTGGCAGTCGATGATGTTTGTATGTCTAAATTGACCACATCAGCTGACAAACGCTTGGCAGCTAATTCAAAGGTGGTTCTGGTACGAGTGGAATTTTCAAAGAAGAGGTTAAACACATTTGTGCCTCTTAACAAAGGAACTTTCTTAACTTCTCTGTCTGAGTCACTGACTGCCACAAACTGCTTAGCAGTATCTAGGATGTGCAAAATGTGCTCTTTAGACAAACCTTCTAAAGTCAATAAATGAGTGAGTTCACCTTGGTCATTGAGCTGAAGTTGGCTTGGAGTTTTGGTCATCTTGGATTGGTATTTTAATCTGATTTAAAGTGTTTTTGAGGCTTTACTTTTAATTTGTTTTATCAATCTTACTTAAATAAAAATTCTCAATTAACTTAGCTGAACTAAATTTGCTTAGTTTCAGTTGTAAATCCAAAGCGCCCATCTTCAGCTTGCTCCAAAACCAAAATCTGATCATCGGCCACCTTCACTTTAGCCCCCTTGAAAGTAGCATCGACTGGCAATTGTCTTCTGTGGCGATCAGCCAAAACGGCTAAATCAACTTTTGCTGGACGACCATAATCAAATAACTCATTCAATGCAGCGCGAACTGTTCTACCTGTGTCCAAAATATCGTCGACCAAGATGATGTGAGCACCTTCAACTTCAAAAGGAAGCTTGGTAGACATCCCCTCTGAACTATTGAGGGCTTTAATGCCCTTTTCCGAATAGTCATCACGGTGGAATGAAACATTGATAACGCCATAGCTTGGCAACTGAAGATCTTTGGCCAAACGCTCAGCTATCCATGCACCGCCACTGGCTAAACCGGCCAATTGAAAATCAGGGTTGATGACCTGCTGTTCTTTTAACTGTTTTAAAAGAATTTGGTAAAGGTCTTCTGCGTTAGGAATGGATGACATATGCTTTCATTCAAAGTTAACTATTAATAGACTCAATTTAACAATCAAACCTATTGATTCAATTTAATTCAAGTATCTTACTCCGATGCTCTATTTTGGCCATGCCAGTTCATAGATGATCTAAATACTGCTGCAAGATGAGTTGTGCTGCCAAGGCATCATTGCCGTTTTCCACTGATACAGAGGTATAGCGCTCATCAACCCAAACCACTTCCTTCTGAAATCTACCCTTGAGTTGATTACCAAATCGCTTAGCTTTTTGAGTCATCTCATGCTCTGCACCATCTGGATGAGTAGGCAAACCCACCACCAATAGTTGTGGCTGCCATTCCTCAATGAGTCGCTCTATTGCTTGAAACTTATCTTGTTGGTTTTTTTCTTGAATAACTTTTAATGGTTCTGCCGTTTTAGTGATGGTGTTGCCCACAGCCACACCAATGCGCTTTTCACCAAAGTCAAAAGCCAGGATTGTTTGTGACATCAAGCATGCCCAGCAGAGGTTGATAAGAAACTTTGCTCAATGCCTAAAAGCGCTAAAACATTTTGATACTTGTATTCATCAGGCGTATCAAAAATAATATGCGCCATCTCTTCAGTAGGAGCTGGCACATTGAGCCAGCCATTGCGTGCAATTTCATCTTCGAGTTGTCCAGCACTCCAACCTGCGTAACCTAAGGTCATTAAAAATCGTGAAGGCCCATGACCTGCAGCAACCTCCTCTAATACATCTTTGGACGTGGTCATGGCCAAGCCACCAGGTATACGAAGAGATGAGTTGTAATGCGTGGTGTGCTCACCATGCTTTTGCTCATGTAATACAAAACCACGATCGGTTTGTACTGGACCACCAAAATAAACAGGCTCTTGGGCTTTGGGTTGGATTTCCAGTTTAAGATCAACCTTATCAAAAACCGTAGCCAAATCAACATCCGTGGGACGGTTAATCACCAAACCCATGGCACCACTGGCAGTATGATCGCAGAGGTATATCACTGTGCCTGCAAAGTTCTCATCGACCATGCCGGGCATGGCAATTAAGAATTGATTGGCAAGGTGACTGACATCACCAGATTTTTGAGTCATGAGTGGATTTTATCTGATTAAGCCCAGATCTCAAATGAACGAATAAAGTAGATTAAGTCCACAAATACCCATAACTGAATAAGTCTATAAAATGACTAAAAGTGCTTATAAATTACCTTAAGAGACCTCCAAGGTCTTTATAAAAAAGGCAACGGTGACAAAATGACTGCTTCAAAAGGCTTGGTTTGGCTCCGACGTGATTTACGTGTTCACGACCATCACGCCCTGCGCATGGCAGTTCAGTCATGCCAGCAAGTGTGGGTAGCTTTTGTTTTTGACACAGACATCCTGACTCACTTACTTGAACGTGGCCTTCAAAAAGACCGTCGCATTGATTTTATTTGGCA
>JACCDG010072178.1_pt1 | contig 42337 bp, 40 predicted proteins | sample 7442471 | NCBI WGS metagenome assembly JACCDG01 (sample SAMN15323444, study PRJNA562643) | freshwater metagenome | isolation source: river surface water | place: USA:Blue River Watershed | collected 2017-08-17
GGCGGGGGCGGGGGACGGGTGGGCGGCTGCGCCGAGAGGCGCACGTACAGCGGCGGGCGCAGGCGGTTTCCGAGCCCATCGCGCTCGAGCAGGCCGCCGACGATGCCGTTGAGCTCGGCGAGGCGGGCGCGGGCGTACGTCTCGGTCCCGCGCCGGCACTGCAGCACCACGAGGCGGTGGCCCGAGTAGACACGCGTGGCCACGCACCAGTCGGCGTGCACGGCCGCGAGCCACTCGGCCGCGCGCTCGAGCAGGCGGCGCTGGCGGCGGCGCAGCGTGGCGATGCACACCCACGTGCGCGCAAAGACGGCGAGGGCGTGCGCGTCCGTGTCCGGGTGGTCGCGCCAGTACGCGTCCGCGTCCATCACCGGGCCGTGCGGGTCGGCGCACGACACGTACTGCGGCGCGAGCGGCGGGACGGCCATGGAGCTCTGGTGCGTGCCCGGTTATTGCGCAGCACGGTGTAACCGAGTCGGGACGGTACACCGACGCTCCTTTACTGAGCGACAGGGCGCACGCACTCGCTCCTCGCTTGGCAAAGAGTGTCTGCACACCGAGCCACGAACGCACCCGGCGAGGCATCGTCGCACCGTCGGTCGTCCTGCGTGGCCGGGGACCCTGGCTGGCGACCGCTCAGGGAACGTCGGATGTCGGCACACACCGCGTTCCCGCACGCGATTTCGATTTCGGAAAGCCAAGCCCAGGTGCGGATGTCCTTCTGAACCCAGTCGAGGGACGACAACCGACCGGACACGCAGAGTAGTTCGTCGACGGGCCCCCGAGCGCAGAGGAGGGGATCGTCCTCGATCGGCCGGTGGTCGTACAGCCACTCCATTGCACATGCAAGCAGCCGCACTGCGCATAGGCTTTTCGTCCTGACGACGAAGGGTTCAAGCGACAGCAGGGCACGCACGCCAAGGCTGGACATCGCACGGGTAGTGGACAAGAGTACTTCTGTCGGTTACCCGAGGTGTGGCGGAAATGGGCTGCTGCTTCCCGGGGTCCCGTCCCAGTCGTAACATATGCGCCCCTCCGCCTACACCGATCCAGATGGCCGAGGGCTTTGCCGCGGCCAAATGGCTCGCGGTTTCGCAGGCCGAGGGCTTCCTGCGGGATCTCAGGGGCAAGCAGGCCGGGGCCACCACGCCCCGGGAGAGGCTTTTATGCGCGGCGAGGATCGAAATCCATCTCTACAGGCTCGCTAGTATGCGTGCGAGTGCCGAGCGGTCCGACCGCTTCGCCGCGCGCATGCGCGGGACGGTAAATCAGGACGAGGGCAAGGACGACGAGGCGCTGTTGGACGACGCGCGCGCCGAGGGGCAGCAGTAGCTGCCACCCGACGCGCGCTCGCCTTTCCGTGCGCCTGGCCGTGGTCTGATGTGCAACCACGCGCCATCCGTGACAACAAGCACAGCGAGGCGTCTTTAGTACCCGGCGTACGGTCTCAATACAAGCACCGGTACAAAGAGGGCGGTGATCGCGGCGGCGAGGACGGCGTTGGTGGTGACACTGACGCACGTGACGCGTCGCTTGGGTACGGCAGCGGCGGCGTCGCCGTGCCGGGGGCGGCGCGCGGCGAAGGACTGGTGCGCCATGAACGAGCGCACCCAGAGTGCCAGGCAGCCGCACCACGCGAGCCAGCCGAGCACCGCGACGACCGTGCCACAGCGCACGCTAATGTCGAGCGCCATGCTGACCAGGAAGAGCGACTTGAACACCACGTTGCACAGGTAGCTGACGCCGCTGACGGTGGACGGCAGCGCGTAGAGCGGCGTGCCCTTGGCGGCGGCGTCGACGAGCGGCTTGAGCTCGACGCCGTCGCCGGCGAGCTGCGCCATGCGCGACGGGCATAGTGTGAAGAGGAGTGCCATCAGCGCGTCGTAGAAGGCGAACGCGCCCGCCGCCAGCGAGAAGACGAGGTTGGACGCCGCGGCGGCCGAGCCCAGCGAGGTCTCCCACGGCGCCGCGATGTACATTGCGCGCGCCACAGTGTACAGGAGCGCCGCGAGGACGGCGCCGACGCGCGACGCCTCGACCGCCCACCTGCACCGGCAGTGCCAGCTGCTGTACTGCGTCCAGGCCAGCAGCACCGCCGGGAGGGCGACGCACACGAGCGCCGTGGCGGCGCGCTCCAGGGGCGTGTCCCACAGGAAGCGCGAGTCGCGCGCAACCAGCTCTGGGTCGGTGCTGTCACAGGACATTGTGGTGGTGGTAGTCTAAACACGCAGACGGGGCGCCCTTTACATATCACCCCAAGGCCCGGTTTCTCCAAGCGAGCACGTGGCCGGGTAAAGGTACACACAGTGATCGCCGCGAGTCATGATAGCGGCCGGGCTGATGGGCTTCGGGCGCAGCGCGGTCAGGCGCCACGACACCTCAGAGCGCTCGAGGACGGGGCCAGAGGGACGCATGCGAAAGATGGCACAGTGGAGTTTCCCGGCCCCCTTCGGGCAGATGACTGATTCTGGCATGCAGAGTTCGTACACCGCGTAGCCATCGAGCGGGTCACTCGAGGTAGCGGAGACAGCCTCCTGGGGCCCCGTATGACACAGGTACGTACACCGTCGTTCGTTGGTCCAGGTGCCGTAGATCCCCGAGTGCACGGCGGCGATCGCACGGAAGGCGCGCTCCCAGAACTCGCGCTCCGCGTCCTCGCCCCAGTGGCGAAGGCCCGTTCCCACGGGATCGACAAGACACTGGACGATGGCGTGGTGGAGGGATGTCCACCTGGTGATGGGGGAAACGGTCACGGCGGGGAAGGTCTCGGTCGACGACTGGATGGTGAATGGTCCACCAACCAGGTAGGCCTTGCCAGACTCCAGGGAGCACCAGTCAATGAGGCCGTCGGCTCCACGGGGCGGTAGTCCCGGTCTCCGCGTGTCCTCGGCATAGGCCGCGATGTGTGCCTCTATACCGGGTGGCAGTAGGTGCTTGGCGAGCTCCCTTTCGATTGTCCTCAGACGGATGGAGCGACAGAACGGACACTGGAAGGGAACGGACCGCTCTCCGTGAGACCTCGTCATGGCCAAGTGAACATCGCACCAGCTGTGGCTGAAGCGCTCTGCGAGTACAAGGGTTGGACACTGTGCCAGGTCGCACGCGGGCCAGCAGTAGGTGATGGCGCCCCCGAGGTTTTCCGTGTCGCGTATCAGGTCGTCGTCTATCCAAGAGGGCAGGTCCCAGAAGGCTCCCGTCTGGTGCTTCAGGTCTCCGACCAGCACAAAGCGCAGGTCCATCCAGGGCTATGGGTGTGTGCATCCGCGCCGGGGAAGGCTTTGGACATGGATGATCTCCGACCAGGATGGTACCACGTGTACAGTGTATTTATTCGGGACACGGTGTCTACGTGAACCGGCCGCGGTACCGCTGGCGACTGGTTGCGTGGGCGTGCCGTCCGGGGTACTTGATGCGTTCGACGAGTCCGCGCCTCGCCCGCCGCTCGATGTACCGCGCGACCGCCTGAGCATAGCGCGGGTCCGGGTAGTGGCGCGCGTCGACCTTCCTCCTCCGACGTGGCCGCACGATGGTGGGGACCAGCGCGGCGGGCAGTATCGCGCTGAGAGGGAGCACCGGTGGCAGGAGGTCGAGCGGGTCGGGTGGCATGGGCTCAAAGTCGGCCGGGGCGTCGGTCACGGATAGTGCACAGGGCGTGCGGGTCCGTGGCTGGTCGTCGCATGTGTCGTGCCCGTACGGCTCCGTGTCTAGTCGAGGATCGCCCGCGTCGGCCATCGTCCACGACGGGTTGTACCAGTGCCCACATGGGAAGGCCACAGCGAGCATGCCTCTGTGGGGTGTGTGTGAATGACAGAATGAGCGAGCCAGGGAGACTGTCATCAGACCACGGTCCGCATGGCCACGCGTCCACGTTTATTGCTCGAGACTGATGGCCGTGTCGCGGAGCAGCGCGCGGATGGCGTGGACTGGCCGCGCGGCTTTCTGTGGGTCGCAGCTGTCGGCCAGGCTCGCGAGGTGGCTGGGCCCGGTGCGCGCGAGGTCGCGGAGCGCGCCGGCCACGAAGGCACAGTTGAGGCGCTCGACCTCGAGCTGCAGACCCGGGTCGTCGATGGCCGGCACGCGCGCGTGGACGACGAGGTCCTGTATGCACAGGGCGGCCGCCGACACGTGCAACTCGACGGGGCCCACGTCGTCGCTGCGGAGTGTCCACGCGTTGCTGACGGCAGCCTGGCGCGTCATGCGCAGGCCCCGCACGCAGTACTCCTCCAGCAGCACCAGCAGCCGCCGGACGCCGGCCTGTGCCACCGGTCCGTGCAGGCCGACAGGCGGCGTGTGCCGGTAGACGGCGCAGGGGCACCCCCCGACGCGCCGCCAGCCGGCGAGCGGCGGGAGGAGCAGGACGTGCTCGGGTCTGGCCAAGTACTTGGCCGGCGACCCGAGGCACGGGACCAGCGCCCACCCGTCCTTGTGCAGGTACGCGTGGCCGCACGGCTCCAGGTCTTTGGGATCGACAGTGGCCGGCAGCCCGTCCAGGTCGCCGGGTGCGGCCGGTAACGGGGGCAGGAGTCGCGCGGCCAGGGCAACCGCGGCCCGCAGCGCCGCGTCCCCCTGCATGTCACAGAGGCCGAGCACCGCCGTGCCCATGACGCGCGACGGGTCGGCGCCGCAGCGTCGCAGCACCAGGTCGCGCTGCTCGGCGGAGCCGTCCATCCGTGTCTGCTCGACGAGGTCGCTCGCGCGGCTCACGGCCGCACGGACCACGGCGCGCGCATCTTGCGGCACGCCCCTCGTGCCGCGGACGCGCGCGATGTGGTGCAGGGCGGCCTGCGCCAGCAGCAGCTTGGCCATGCGTGCGCCCTCGGGCCGCGTCAGGTAGTCGCGCAGCGCGCACTCGAGCGGCGAGTCCTGGGAGAACATCACGTCTACCGACGGTGACCATGCACGTGCAACATAGGGCTTGGGGACCAGGGTTGGGATTGGGGATGGCTTTACTGCGAGTTGGGCGCACGCAGCGCTCCGAACAGCACAAACCACGCCAGGAAGCTCTTGACCGAGAAGCTGAGCAGCGCGTACACGAGCCGCGTGCGGTGGAAGCGCCCTCGCTGCGTTCGCGTGGCGCGTCCGCAGGGGCACGCAAAGAGGCGCAGGTAGTGCGCAGCGTTGACGCCGAAGAGCGAGTACATGAACGTGATGACGATGATGATGACGTAGACGGCACGCGGGGCGTCGGCGACGCGCTGGAAAAAGTAGACCCATACGGGCACGAATATGGCCACAAAGAGCAGCGAGCCGACGGCAAACCAGGCGAGGGCGGCGCGTGGCACGGCGGACCGGTGGACGGACTGGTGGGCCTCCACGGCGCGCTCGGCGAGGTAGCCCGTGCCCATCATGGCGGCGTTGGCGGCGGCCACGAGCGCGAGCTTCCAGAGCGCGTCGATGCCGCAGAGCGTGCACACAACCCAGAGCATGAGGCCGCTGCTGACGCTATACTCAATCCACAGCGGCGTGTTCACTAGGCCGGCGGGCGGGCGCCACGCCAGGTAGAGGGCCGCGGCGCCCGAGAGCCCCGTGAAGGCCGGCAGCAGCCACGCGGCGCGGTAGGTGTACCGGTCGCCGTCAATGTAGAGCGGCCACCAGCCGTCGCCGCGGAACTCGGTGAGCAGGAGCGCCACGAGCGCCGCCGTCTGCGCGACGTGGAGCGCGCCGGCCGCGAGGTTGGCCCGGTCGGCGGCCCGCTCCCACTTCATGCCTGCCGCGCCTGAACAAGGCACCGGTTCACATAAGGGAAATGGCTTCATTAAGACCGGACAGGCTTGGGTACACGCACAAACGGCTGGTCCGCCGGCTCCGCGGCCTCCATGTTTGGCGGCGGGACATCGAGCACCCCCTTCCCCTTGTACGCGGCCCTGCGGATGAGGTCGATCATCACCCTGCGGAGCTGCATCACTTCGCCGGGCTCGACCTCCGCGAACGGCTTCTTCCAATTCTCCTTCCAGGACGGGTACTTGTCTCCGTCGTATTTCAGTTGGGTTCCGCAGATGAATTGACCGGTGTGCGTGATGGAGTGTCGGACCCTCGCCTGCAGGAGCACGCCCTCGACGATCTTCCGATCCTCCGTGTCGTAGCCGGGGACGCGGAGGCAGGTCACCTCCTTGGGCGTCGCCTCGACTCGGTCCAGTTGCCTGTTGACGAGCTCGTCGACGGCGGCGCACAGCTTCTGGCGCACGCTCGGCCACTGGTCCGGTTCGCAGTCCACGACGACGCTCCAGTACTGGTTGGTCCCACCGTCCGTGAAGAAGGCCTGCTGCATGTGCACGGGAGGGTGGGCGATGAAGATGTGTGCGTTTCTGGCGCGTGTGCGCCATGGGTGACACGTGTGCACGCTCGGGCGGCTTGTGTGCACTAGCAGAGAGGGACGCGTGTCCTTTATTCCTGTGCACGGGTGTCCTTGCGCGGCGGCTGCATGACGATGCGCACGGTGCCGCCGCCAGAGCGCTGGCAGCGCACGAGGCGGTACGCGTCCTGGTAGAGCCGGCGGCCGAGGCGCGCCAGCGGCTTGCGCGGGTTGACGCCGTAGCGGAACGAGTCGTACACAAACACAAACAGGAGCGTCCACCCAAACCCGAGCGCCACCACCTCGGTCCACTCGACGGCCAGTGTGAGTGGGGAGCGCGCGTGCTGATCGAGCGTGTAAAAGTAGTCGCGCACGCTGGCGAGGAAGATGCCCAGGGGCAGGTAGAGGAAGGAGTTGCACCAGAGCCCGGCGGCCGCGTAGCCCAGCAGGCGCACCGCCTGGCCGACGTAGACGTGCGTGCTCCATGCGCTGTAGAGGAGGTTGACCACGGGGCGCGCGCCGAGGCCGCGCAGCCACAGGACGGCGCACCCCACGAGGCCGCCCAGCAGCGGCACGAGGCCAAACAGGACGGCGGCGGCGAGGCCCGCCGACCGCGCGCCGCCGCGCACAGGGACGCGTCGCTCGAGCCGGGCGAGCGCGCGGCTGCTGCCGTCATCCTCGGAGTGGGGGACGAGCGCCGAGCCGCGTGGACCGGTGCGGTCGCGGTCCGGCATGGTGGACGAGACAGTGACCGCAAGCGCGCATAAGTTCCGTTTACTGGCCGAAATTCACGCATCGTCCTCGTCCCGAGGGTCTGCATCCTCTTCGGCCGCTCGGTCAAACAAACTAAAGTTGCGTCCCTGTGCGTAGATCGGGTGGGAGATGACGTTTGCCGTGACGGGATCATCGCGCGACAGCTTCCTCACTGCGCGCCCGACGAACTGTGTGAAGAGCACCCTCGAGGTCGGCAGGACGTTGCGTGCGATGGCCACGACGCTGACCGAGGGGTGGTCAAATCCTTCCAGGAGCCGTCCGATGATGACGAGCGTGCGGAACTTGCGCGCGACAAAGTCGTCTAGGACCGACCGAGCCACCTCGGTGACGTAGGCCTGGCACCGCTCGCGCGTGTCCGTCACCCCCTCGTTGTACACCTCACAGAACGTGTCGGCCGCGTTCTTGCGACGGTCGGTCCCCTCGATGGACTGCACCAGCACCATGGCCTGATGGAACGCCTGGACCTCCCTGCCGTCCTCGCCGACGAGGCGCGGATGCTCGGCGTCGTGTTGCCTCGTTGCTAGACGGATTTCGTTGGCGATGCCCTGCCGCGCGTCGGGTCGGAAGGGTGACGACGGCGCCCACCTTGAAGACGGCCGTGTGTAGGGTTCCGTCCGCCTTGACCTCGGTGAACTTTACTGGGCGAATGATGCCCCTCCCCTCCAGTGACGCGCGTGTGGCCTCGAACACCTTGGTCACCTCGGGTCGCTGCTGGACGTAGTCTGGCGTCGCGGTGAGGAACAGCCGTTTCGACGACGGGAAGTGGTTAACGATATCACTCCACGTGGTCGCAGGGTAGTGGTGCGCCTCGTCGACGATCACCAACTCGTAGTCCGTGGGGAGGTCGGCGACTCTGGTCGACGCGCGCTCCGAGATCTTGTGGGCGTTCGCGATGAGGACCGTGTCGGCCTTGAGAGCGGGTATGTCCCTGCTCTCCTTCGCGAGGCCGACGGTGGGCAGGAACATGTGATGCTTGAGCTTTTCGTCCGGGAAGAGGTGGCGGGCGATGACGAAGGGTTTCGTGTGCTTCCCGTGGCGGTTGCACCTGGGCAGGCCGATCGCGTCGCGGTTCTGCTCTGATATCCAGGCGGACGGTGTGATGATGAGGACGCGTGTGGCGCCGATGGCATAGGGAACGAGTGCGGCGACCCCCGTCTTGCCGCCGCCCGTGGGTATGACGACGAGGCCCACCCCGCTGGGATTCCCGTCGAAGAACTTTTTTGCCTCGAGGGTCGCCTGCACCTGGTGCCTGTACACCGTGTGGCTGGGGTCCTCCTCGAGGAGCTGCTCGAGAACGTCGTCCTTCCTGGTGCGGTAGATCGAGGGCAGCTGGACCTCCCGCAGCGGGCGCGCCTTCTTGGTCGGGGGTCCGACGGCGGACGCCATCGATGCCTCCCCCGGGTTCAGCACGGGGTACAGCCACAGGCCCGCCGGCTCCAGCGCCTCCTGGAATCCCTCCACGTTGGACGCCCTGCCAAAGGGCACCTTCCCGGACCGGCTGTACACGTTCTGCCGGTCGTCGATCTTGATGTAGCAGTGGTCCCTGTCGTCGCCCGCCTTGCGCAGCGCGCACAGCTTGTACCACCTGGACGTGACCACGACGCGGAGCGGGAGATAATTGGACTTTTGCCCTGGGAGCAGCTTGCTTCGCATGACCTGCTCCACCTGCGCCACGAGGCGCAGGACCCATTCCGGCGGCGGGTCCGTTGGCATTCGGCGGTGTGGTCGGTGCGTGTACACGGGAGCGAACCGGGACCTGTCGCCCCTTCCTGTGGCCACACAGTCTATCACAGCCACATGTCGACGCGTCCCACGGACCACGTGACCCTGCTGCCGGTGTTCCGGCCGGACGCCAGCGCCACTGTGGAGCTCCAGTTCCCGGACGGCGAGGACCCTGCGACCGAGGGCACGTGGCTCAAGCGTCTCAAGCCGGGCTCGCCGCTCGAGGCGACACTGCGCATGGCGCGCACCGAGATCGAGCAGCGCGCATGCGTCCGGCCGGAGGCGCGCGAGGACGCGCCCTTTGAAGTCTGGCCCGACCTGTCGTGGCGGGCCGACGACATGACCCAGGCGGCCGAGACGATCCGGCGCTACACGAGTGGCGTCCTTGTGCCGCTGCGGCTGCGCGTGGAGGAGGACGACGGCACGTCTGCGGCCTACCTCTACATCAACGTGCCCGACGCGCCCGGGCCCATGCGCGTCCGCGTGGCGTGGTTGCCGAACGGCGGGCAGGCAGACGCATAGACGGGCAGACGTATCTCGTTTGTATTACAGACAGGAGAGGATTCAAAAGGCATAGTGGTCGAACTTGAACGCGCGGGCGCACGGCCGCAGGAGCAGCGCCCAGGCGCTGACGCCGTAGATGGCGATGAGACAGAGCTGGAAGAAGGCCATCGAGTACTCGTTGCGCCGGCTCCCACCGGCGTCGCCGAGGAAGAAGCTGAGGATGCCCGAGAGCCCGCGCGCGAGCACGCTCCCGACGATGGCAAAGAAGGGGATCAGCCAGGCGTACGGCAGCGGGGACTGGTAATAGAGCGGAACAATCAGCACCAGGCAGACCGCCAGGGTGAGCGCCTGGAGCGTGACAAACATGGACCTCGCGAGGCTGGCAACCGCGTTGCTCGTCTTGGAAAGCCATGTCGTGACCCCGAGAAGATCGAAGGCGATGACGGCGAACGCAGCCGCGTAGATGCCCGAGTATGCGGCCTGGTTGCCCACAAAGAACCCGTAGAACGTGCGTGCCCCGGCGGGGTCGCGCCCTGCCGGGTCGGTGTACGGGTCGAGCTCGGCGGCGTTCACGGTCAGCACCGCTGTCGCAAACACGACTGCGCCCGTGTACACGGCGACGTTCGCCACGACCGTGGCCGGTCCAGCACCGAGGACGTAGACGGTCCAGCCGTCGGCCTTCCCGCCTGCCCAGTTGGTGTCTGCCTCTGCAAACACACCATTGTCCTCCTTGAGGTTGATATAACCGCCGGCGAGGCCGACGAACTTGATCAGGGCAGCAAAGGTCAGGAGCGAGAACGCGACAATGAAGAGGTAGCCGTTCCAGTCGTTTCGCCACGAGTCGTTGTGGTTGCATTTGCAGCCCCAGGTCTCGCCGCGACACATCAGCTGGTACTGCTCCGAGCTGGCCCAGACAAAGATGCCGCGGCCACAGGCGGCGCCTGTGACCAGGTCGCCGGTCTCGTTGTGCGCGTCGCCGCCGCAGCCGCCGGGCAGCGACTCGGACAGCGGCGTCAGGCCGCGGTTGGTGCAGCGATACAGGCGCTGGCCCTGCGTGACGCGCGGCAGCGGGGTGGCGTCGGCGCGCGCCGTGAACGTGCTGGTGGCGGGCAGGTCGAGCACCACGCCCGCGTAGACGTGCAGCCCCGGCGTGTAGCAGCCCAGCTCGCCGAGCACGCGCTGCACCTCGTGGCCCGTGAGCGGGCGGTAGGTGATATTGGCGTTAGCCACGCCCGTGTTGCGCACCACGACCGGCAGCCAAAAGTCGACGCCGGTGGCGCCGCTGGTCATGTCGGACGCCGTGTAGAACGACACCGACGCAGACGCGTTCACCTGCACAAACCAGTCGCGCACCGCCGTCGGCGCGCTGGCGTCCGACGGCTTGGCCGACGTGATGGGCGGCGGCGTGGTCGGCTGCGCCACCGTGACGGGCAGGCACGCCGTGGCGCCGGCGGCGCTGGTGGTGCCCGCCGAGCAGTTGGTGCACGTCGAGGCGCCGCCGGCCACGGGCGAGAACGTGCCCACGGGGCACGGCAGGCACACGGCGTTGGCGGTGGCCGGTCCGTAGGTGCCGCCGGCGCACGCGGAGCAGGACTGGCCCAGCACGCCGCTGGACGACGAGCCCGTGCCGCACACTCCGCACGACACGTGGTCGAGCGAGTCGTAGCCGAGCGGGCACGGCGCGCAGACGGTGGCACCGGCCGCCGAGATGGTGGCGCCCGTGCAGTCGGTGCACACGCCCGAGCCCGTGTCGGCGGCGAACGTGCCGGCCGTGCACAGCGAGGCCGACGTGGCGCCGGTCGCGTTGACGTACGAGCCGGCCGGGGCGGGCGTGCACTCGGTGGCGTTGGCCGTGCCGATGTAGCGGCCGGCGGCGCAGACGGCGCACGTGGTCAGCGTGCCGTCGTTGTACTTGCCGGCCGCGCAGCCGCTGCACACGCTGGCGCCGGTGGCGTTCACGGTGTAGTAGCCGGCGCCGCAGAGCGTGCACGCGCTGGTGCCCGTGCTGCCGGCAAAGTAGCCCTCGGCGCACGCCGTGCACACGGTGGCCGAGGTGGTGTTGGCGTACGTGCCGACCGAGCACGGGATGCAGGTGGTGTTGGTGATGTTCATGTAGCGGCCCACGAGACAGGGCGTATAGGTGGGTGCGGCCGTGGGCGCGATCGAGGGCGCGGCCGAGGGCGTGGCGGTCGACGGCGCGGCCGAGGGCGCAAACGAGGGTGCGGCCGAGGGCGCGGCCGAGGGCGCAAACGAGGGTGCAAAGGTGGGCGCGGCCGAGGGTGCGGCCGTGGCCGAGACGCGCACCGAGCACAGGAGCGAGAGCGCCGCGACGACGGCGACGGCGACCGGGGACGCGTACCGGGGCATGGTTGGGTCGGTCGGTCGGTCGCGGTGGGTGGTTGTGCAGGTGCGGTACACGTGCATGCCACATACACGCGCGCTTTATCGAGTTATGATCGCGGGTCCTGGGCCGGCTCGAACGCGGCGGCGCGCGCGTCTTCGTCGGCCTGGCGGAGGCGGGGCTCCTCCCCAAGCGCCTTCTTGGCCCCGCAGTAGAGGGTCACGTACGGAGCCCACCGCAGGTGCGGGAGCCGGCGCGCAAACCCGATCTTGTGCTGTTCGCTGTAGATGACGAGGTGTGGGAGGAGCACGTTGCGAAGTGCGGTGCACCCGATCGCCTCGACCCCGTCGGCGAGCTGGTCGAGAGTGCCGAGATCGGCGCACTCGTCGACCGCTGCCCTCTCGAACATGAAGCAGTAGGACCGCAGCGCGCGCAGCCCTTTGCAGTGCGCAACAAACGTTTCGGGGCGGAAGTGCCGAGGGGGCGTCACGCTGACCGACACGCCGTCCCAGAAGCAGACCTCGAGCAGTCCACTGACGTGGCGCTTCCGCGGGGACTTGCCACAGTCGCAGATCGCACACGGTCCCTCGAGTTGGTGGTAGCCAAACCTGGGCTCGTGGACGTCCTCGTCGAGCTCCTGGGTCCGGGTGACGGCCGCGAGCAGGCCCAGGACGTACGACACGTCCTCGTGGCTCACGTGGGTGTACTTGGTGTTGAACTGGCGCAGCAGGCTGGCGACGGCGGGGTGCTCGTACCCAGTCATGGGTGGGTGGGGGTTGGGTGAATGAGCGCCCCGCCTCCGCGCTCCCCGTGACACGTGTGCACGCAGAAGGGCTTCATGGCCGGGGAGGGTCCGTGGTCATTGGCCACGCGCAGCCGTGACACGTGTACATGTAGGAGGGCGTCCCCACCGCGAGGGCCCGCGCCCATTCGCCAGAGCACCAAGCATACACCAGCCCTAGCACAGGCCACTGCAATGGACGAGGTTTTCAAGGCCGAATACAGGCACCTGAGCCGGCTGCTCGAGAGCTACTCGCGACAGCTGACTGACATCACGATCGCCCACGCGAACCTGGATTTCGACGACACGGGGAGCGACGAGGACCGTGAGGGCGTGGACCTAAAGGTCTACTACGATGCTATTCGCAAGAAGTACAAGGACACGAAGGTCCAACTGGGACGTGTACTTGCTGAGTGGAGGGCCAGCAAGGGCGTGCAGACGGGTGTGTCCGCGACCGAGAAATGATTACCCGAACGGATGCGGACTAAAGCGAGCCTTGCGGATGTAGCGCAGTAGCGCGGGGTCGTAGAGGGGCCGCTCGGTGCAGAACGACGCGGTGCCGACCACGGATACGACGACGGTCCCGCGGGCCATGAGGGCCATGGAGCCGTTTTGCCAGCGCAGGTCGACCTGGGTGCCGCTGCAGCCCACGCTGACCCGCGGCCGCGGCAGGTCCCCGAGGCGGCGCAGCACGGCCGCGACGTGCTCGCGGAAGGCCACGTCCAGCCTCCGCATGTGGTGCTCGACCAGGGCGGCCGTGTCGGCCGCGAGCACCACCTCGTCGCCGTGCGGCTGGTACATCGCCAGGGACGGGGGCGCCAGGACGTGGCGTGGCACGGCGCAGACCTGGCTCGTTCCGGGTCGCCTGGACGAGCGCACGCGGCGCGCGGGCACGGCTACCGCACCCCCGCTCATCGGACGACGTGTGCACGATTGCTGAGAAGGGAGACTTTACATAGATGCACGAGTCGTTCCCCTACTACCGGTCAGACTACGTGGCCGGCGAGAAAAGGCTGTCGAGGGGGGCAGGGAACTAGGATGCGAGGAGTTCTGGAACGCTCTCGATGGGCAGGTGCACGGCCGCAGTGCCCGTTGGGCGACACTCGCGTTACCAGAAGAACGCGTCGAGGGGACAGGGCACATATGACGCGATGAGCTCGGGGACGCCCTCCACCGGCAGGTGCATGGCCACGGCCCTCACGATCGGCGCCCTGAAGCGGGCCCAGCATACCCTCTGCGTGTCGGGCTGGAAGCACTTCCGCAGCCGGTTTGGCCTGACCCTGCTCCAGTCGACACCGTCCCGGTAGGCGCAGAAGAGCACGTCGGCCTGCTCCTCGGCCGGGGCTACTGGACAGCCAGATAACCACGGACGGAAGAACGACTCTACGGCATGGTTGGGGTCCAGTCCGATCACACTACGCACACGCTCGTACGAGACGGCCCCGTGGAGACAGGTAAGCAAACTGTCCTCGGGCCTGAACGGAAAGGTCCATTTGGAGAGGAGCGGCTTCACGAAGAGCGTCTGAAACCCTTCACAGTCCCCGCGTTTGCACGCGTCGACCGCATCGCGACACCACGCAAGGACTGGCTTCCTCTCCAAGATCTCCAGCGCCCGTCCATAGTTCCTCATATGAAGGGCACAGGTGACGGCACTGAGACAGCACGTGGAACCAGACCGGCCCGCGTGGGAGTCAAGGTCGTCCTTGTCCTCCCAGAGCACATGGCTAGGCATGGGCACCGCGAGGCACGAGTGCGACGGCGGCGCCCGCTTGCCATCCTTGGCTAGGACCCTGATCTCGAACCGCAGGCGACGGAGGGCCTCCAGCATCCCCGGAGGGTGATGCACCGCGAATGCGTCAGACACGGCCAGGTGCGCATCGGCGCTCCATTCGAAGTGCCACGGAGGCGGCCTGACGGCCTCGACAGCCCCGACGTCGTCGCGGCGGACGGCGTCCACGACCCGCCCGACGCTGCTCGCCTCAATCCTAGCAGAGTGCCGGCGTTCGGACATTTGGACAGTATGAATGTTTACTCGCACGCGTCAAAGACCACGTGCAGCATCCCCCCCCCTCGTTGCGACACGTGACACCCGCGTCGCTAGAAGAACGCGTCGAGGGGACAGGGCACGTAGGACGCGACGAGCTCGGGGACACCCTCGACGGGTAGGTGCGCGGCCACGGCCTCCACGATCGGCGCCCTGAAGCGGACCCGGCATATCTTCTGCGTGTCGGGCTGGAAGCACCGCCGCAGCTGGTCCGGCCTGACCCTGTACCAGTTGACACCGTCCCGGTAGGCACGGACGAGCACCTCGGCTTGCTCCGCGGCCGGGGCCGTGGGCCAGTCAGCCGCCCGCGGATTGAAGAACGATTCCATGGCCCCAGTGGGGCTCAGCAGGGCCGTGCTACGCAAATGTGTATACGAAGCAGCTCCGTGGAGACAGACGAAAAGCCCGGGTTCTGGCGGGTACGGGTGCCTCCACGTGGAAAGGAACGGCTCCACGAAGAACTTTCGGAACCCCTCACAGTCCCCCCGCTTGCACGCGTCGATTGCCCTGCAGTGCCGCACAAAGGCTGGCCACCTCCTCATGATTTCCAGTGCCCGTCCATAGTTCCCCGCATGAATGGCACAGGCGACGGCACTGAGAGGGCACACAGGACCATACCGGTCCGTGTCGGGGCGGAGAACGTCCTCCTCGATCACGTGGTCTGGCATGGGCGTCGCGAGGCACGAGTGCGACGGCGGCGCCCGCGTGCCGTCCTTGGCGGGGACCCCGATCCTGAGCCGGGTGCGACGGAGGGCGCTCAGCATCCCCGGGGGGTGGTGCGTAGCGAACGCGTCAGACACGGTCTCGTGTGCCTCCGCGCTCCATTCGAGAGGCCACCGGCGCGTCTTGATCGACTTGATGTCGCCGCGGCGGACGGCGTCCACGATCCGCCTGACGTCACTCGCCTCAATCCTAGCAGAGCGTCGGCGTTCGGACATTTGGACCACATGAATGTTTATTTGTGTGCATCACACGGCAGCCACCACGGGCGGCGCGTCCACGTGGCGCGCATCACGGCAGCAGCGGCAGCCAAGGACGTAGCGCGTCCAGGCGAGCAGGTTGGTCGTCCACTTGACGGGGCCCACGTCGAGGATCCACATGCACAGGCACCCGACGGTGACGAAGGTCAGGCACCACATTGCGGTCCCGACCGCGTCGCGCGCCCGTGCATCCCTGTTCCAGTGTCTCTCGCGTATGGCGTCCTTGCCCCTGGAGTGGCACTCCATGACCACCTCCCGTGCTGACGCGGCCGTGCCGCACTGGTCCATGGTGCGGAGCATGCAGTAGAACACGAGGTCCTCGAGCCTGTACTCGTCGATGCCGGGGATCCCATCGCATATCTGGGCCGTCAGGTTGGACGCCGTGGTCTCATTGCACGCCGTCGGGCACCATGCACTGAATTCCTCTGCCTTGTCGGTCGACGTGGTGTGCGATATGGACATGAGCCCGAACACGATGGCGAGGAGCGCGATGAAAACGGCCCCGATGGCAAGGGGGAGCAGGAAGCCGTCCTTGCTCGTCGCCACGAAGACTGCCGCGATGCACATGCACAAGCCGACGAGCAGGACGGGCCACCTCGCTGGCGCTTCAGAGACGCCGTACACGGAGAGCAGCACACCGACGACGGTCCACACGGAGAGCCGGTTCCTCTGTCCGGGTTGCCACGACGGCGGTGGGTCTGGGGCGGCCGCTGGTGCCGGTGCGGGCGCCAGGAGTGGCTGGTTCTCGTTCTGGGCAGGCGGTGGGGCCGAGGCGGCGTCGACGCGGGCGAGCTCGGTGCCGCCCTGGTCCATCCCGTGCGTGCGCCGAGTGTGTGCGTGGGCCGCGCGCGTATGTCAATATACACCGATTGTACACTCTTCCGTGTGCCCATGAGCGAGGCCGAGCCGCGCGTGTGCCCGCTCAGCCTCGAGGCCGTGCGCGACCCCTGGGCGACGCCGTGCTGCGCCACGGTGTGCGAGCGCGCCTACCTCGAGGAGGCCCTGCGTCGCTCGTCCGTGTGTCCCATGTGCCGCACGCCGATCGACGGAGGCGCGCCGGGCGGAGTCATCGAGTGTTTCGTGGCCCGGTTCCAGCGCCGCGGCGCCCGCCAGCTGACGAGCACCGGCCGCGACTCGGTCCGGGAGGTGGTGCGCGCCGCCAGCCTCGACTCGGACGCGGCGGACGCGGTGCGCGCCAGCCTCGGCGTGGACACGCGACCCATCCGCGCGTACGCCGGCGGCGCGTGGGTGCCGCTCGAAGGCGTCACCGTGCGCGTGGCGCAGCAGCTCATCCACGCGTGCGACGCCGGCTCGCTCCTCGTCGGGTCGGTGCCCCGCCGCCGATTCAGGTTTCGCCGCGTGCCGCGCGCCCCGCCCTCATCGCCGACGGCCCCGCAAGCCGCCGTCGCCGCGAGGGTGCCCGCCTTCAATGCGCGCTTCACGCAGGCCGACGTGGACCGCTTGTTTACTCGAAAAACATAATGCAGAGGCGCACTAGCTAGGTCGCGATCCGTGGCCTCCTGGCGGGCCGCGGCACGCAGAGCACGTACTCGCCGTACACGCCCGTATAGCGCATGTCCAACGCGTTGACCATCCTTGTTCTGTCGTTCGTGTAGCAGCCGTGGAGCTCGATGGAGCCGTCTTCCATCTGTGCAGACACCGCCTTGGCCAGGCGCTTGAGGACGCCGAGCTCGGCGCCGGGCTTGCAGGACACGATGCGCCACACCTCGAGGGCGCGGTGGGTGCCCCAGCACGACGCACAGGTGCCGCCCACGGGCCGCAGGCGGACGGTGATCAGGGCGGCCTTGCCCTTGTCAATGTCCTCCACGAGCAGGTAGTCGGTGGCCCAGCCCTGGACGATCGGCTCGCCGGCAAGCGCCACGCTAACGAGCTGCTCCTCGGACCGCACGCGCGGCCCGGTGTAGTAGGCATGCGCACGGTAGACGAGTGCGACGTCTTCGGCCCTTGCGCGCTCTGCGGGACGGAGGCGGGCGTTCTCCCTGCGCAGCGCAGAGGCCGACTTGCCGATCGCACCCGTCTTGCGCGCCCGCTCCGCCGCCTTGCGGTCGTCCTCGTCCTCGGCCGCGGCCCGCTCGAGCACCTGCCGCACCGACGGGTCGCGGACGACGCCGCCCAGCATCGGCTTCCCCCGGACACGGGCCGTGCACAGGTCTTCGTCCAGGAGCTCGGGCGGCAGCATGGCCTGCATGCCGCGGTCGATGTTCATCGGGGCGGTGGTGATGATGATGATGATGATGATGATGATGATGATGATGATGATGATGATGATGATGGGCGTTGGAGAAATGAGTTTGGGGACCGAGCGACCACGTGGACAGAGACCTTCTTTTACTGAGGGAAGCCCTTCCACCCTACGGACTCTCGATGCGCACGCGCTTCGCGCCCCCCTCCTCGCGCATCCACTCGCCGCGCCCGTCGCGCAGCGCGGTGTAGTGGTCGAGGACGTCGCGGCTGATGGCGCGGAAGGGCGGGAGCGCGCCGACGATGAAGAGGTCGGCGCGCGTGCGTGCGCGCGTAAACACGACGTACGGGTGCTCGGCCTCGAAGGCGCGCGTGATGTACGCGGCCACGGGGCCCGTCATGCCCTGCACCCCGTGCGCGGTGCGCGCCCAGGACAGGGCCAGCGGGACCTGGTCGCGCGACCAGCGGACCGCGCCCTGGCCGGGGATGGTCTCCTTGCACTGCGTGCGCCCGACCTCGACGCGGTTCTCGGCCGGCTTGTCGCCAAAGCGCACGTACACGGCGTCCTTGGTGGCGTCCACCACCACGCCGCGCCGCCCGTTGTAGAGCGCGGGCGAGAGCGTCGCGGTGAGGCGGACGACGGCGCCGACGCGCAGGCGCAGGCGCGACACCAGGCGGCACTTCTTGTCGATCTCGGTCGCGTTGGCGTACCGGGACGTGTAGTCCTTGGCGACGTAGAGGCGCTCGGTGCTGGCGTCGAGGCGCTCAAGGCGCGCGTTGTTGTGCCGGTCGACGTCGGCGTGGTGCGTGTACACAAACGTGACGCGTCCCTCGTCCGCCTCGGGCACGCGCGCGACGATGCGCGACTGGAGGAGGCGCACGGTCTCGAGCGCCAGCACGCCGTCGTGCCGCGGCCCCGCGTACGCCAGGTCGACCATGGCGGCCAGGAACTCGGGGTCCTCGGCCTGCCGCATCGGGGTCTCGAGGAGGATGCCGATGGGGTTGCGCGCGGCCCAGCGCGCGCCGAGCACGAACGACTGCTTGCGCGCGCCGCCCCGCTGGCGGTGGTCTGCGTCCACCACCGGCAGCTGACAGAGGTCGCCGAACGCCAGGACGACGGGCGGTGGACGCTCCTTGCCATCGCGCGCCGTGGCCAGCCGGCGGAGCTCGGCGTTGAGCTCCATCGCCAGGTCAAAGGTGGCCTCGTCGAGCATCGACGCCTCGTCGATCACGATGACGCGCGCGGCCTCGTGCCGGAAGCGCGCCTCGAGCTTCGGGCGCTTGTTGGCCAGCATCTCGCGGACGCTGGTGTCACGCGGTGTGAGCCCCATCGCACCGTGGAAGGACGAGGCGCCCTCGATCTCCAAGTTGGCGGCGGCCTCCCACGACGAGGCCGAGACGATGACCGCGCCTGGCCTCCCGGCGTAGGCGAGGCGGAGTCGATCGACGGCCAGGCGCAGCAGCGTGGTCTTGCCAGTGCCGGCAAGACCCATGCACTCGACGTCGCGGCCTTGCAGCATCGCCCCGAGTGCGCACTCTTGCTCACGCGAGAGCACCAAGTCCTGGGCAGCCGGTGTGGAGCTAGCCATGGGTCACGACAGTGTGTGTGTGTGTGCATGTGTAGCCGCGCTTTCGCATGCGCACGGCGGTCCAGGGCCGTACACCTGGCCACCTAGCGGGTGTGTGTATGTTGGACGTGGTCGAGGGCTGTCTTTGTGCGACGAGGTTACAATGTCACTTGGCGCACGCGAGTCCACTCCCGCCGATCCGCGGCCGCGCGCACGCAGTCTGCTACCGGCGGCGCCACAGGTGCACGACCCGAAGCCCGGTCCCCGGTTTGACAGACTTGCGCTGGGTCTCCCACCAAAGCCACCGGGCCGCGCGCCGGTACCCCGGCCATTGGCTGTGACCACCACCGGACAGCCGCGCGCACGCAGTCTGCTACCGACGGCACCCCCGAAACACGATCCGGAACGCGGCCCGCGGCCTGACACGGCTACACAGGGTCTCGCGACCGGTCCGTCCCCCGCGAAGGGACCCGCGTTCCGTCCCCTGCGGGCGGAGCCGGAACGCGGTGGCTCCGCAGTGGGCGGTGCGCGAATCTACCCTCTGCGCGTGGTATCCGATGGCATGGACCCGACGTGCAAGATCTCGGATATAGGGAGGGGCACCGCGACGGCGCTGGCGCTGCGACCAGAGCACGCGGGGACGGTGGAGATCAGGCAGGACGCAAAGGTTGCGGTGGTGATCTGGGAGGCCGGAGACCGCGTGAGCTGGCCCGAGGCACAGAAGCTGATGGAAAGGACGATGAAAGGTGGACACTGGCCGCATGCACTTTCATTGATTCACACAGGACTCGACTGCCTCGTCTTCCTGATCAGTCGTCGCAATGACAGCGGAGCGGAGTTGCCGACAATTCCCATCCAGTACCACCTCCCGAACTATGGGAAGGGGGTGACCTATGGTAACCTGTACTTCCACGGGCAGACCGGGTTTGGGGGTGAGGTACATTCGCGCCTCAACGCGCCCGCGTACTTACTGATTGCACGGGCGCTCGTACGTGCGCGTCTGATCGAGGAGAGGCGTGCGGCCGGCCCAGCCCCAGGGCGTGCCGCCGTTAGCGCCAGTGCGACTGCCGCCGCACCGGCGGAACGACCGACGTCCACGGCAACCTAGCCGGGCACGCCTTCCCGGATGCCAGCCTGCTGCGAGAAGTGACTGCGTGGCACGTCCACGACACGGGACACGTGGGACCGGAGGAGATCGCGAAGACGGTGGCTGGCTACGTCGTCTAATGAACACGGGTCCCTAATTAGCACCACGAGCCTGTACACGAGTCCACGCACGCACGCTGCGTGTCCATTATGTAGCTATTGCGCACTACACACCCAACCCACTCTAGGCACGAATGGCCACTGCGGACGCTGGAGCAGCGGCTGCTGAGCGTGACGCCAAGCACGCGCGCACCGACGCGCCGCGCGTCTTCTCGATCATGGAGCCGGTGTACGAGCCCGAGGACACCCAGGGCTGCCTGGCCGACCCGCCCGCCGACCGCCCACCAGTCCGATTTGCGGAGGGCGACGACCAGGCCAGCGACCTCATGCAGGCGCTGACCGGAGACGCGCTCGGGTGGGGCATGCACAATGCCGACGTGGTGGTGGTGCACGGCGGCGGGTGCAAGGACGGCCTCGTCGCGGCCGCCCTCGTGCGCGACTCGGGCTACACTGGTCCCATCCTCGCGTGGTCGCTGAAGGACGGCGACGCGCCGGCCCTCAAGGGCAAGGACGTCGTGTTCGTGGACTGCTGCCCCGAGGCGAGCCAGCTGCGCCGATGGGAGGCCAGGTGCTCCGTCGTCATCGACCACCACCCGCGCGCCCGCGAGCTCTCGGACGACCCGTGCGTCGTCTACAAGGACGGCCACTGCGGCGCCTCGCTGCTGCGCTGGTGGCTCGGCGCCAAGGCGGCCGAGCCGTTCGGCGCCGACGACCTCGTGCGCGCCACCATCGCGGGCGACACGTGGAAGCACACCGTCTTCCCGGACTGGGACGTGCTGTACGACTGGATGGACACGCACGTGCATGCACGCGGCCCACACCGCTGCGTCACGTGCATTCGTCGCCTGCGCTGCCAGCCGTCGCGCTACGTGACCGACGACGACTACAAGCGTACCGTGGCCATCCGCGCGCGCATCGCGGAACTGTCGGGCGCCGCCGTGCGACGCACCGACAAGCGCTCGGGCCAGGTGTGCTGGCTGGTGCAATGCGACGACTACGCGATCGTGTCGCGGCTGGGCGAGACCGTTGTTCAGCCCGAGGAGCGGCGCCTCGACATTGCCGTGATGCACACAGTCAAGGCCGACGGGTGCGTCAAGCTGATGGCGCGCGCCCACGCCGACTCGGAGCTCGAGCTGGCGCGCAAGTTCTGCAGACAGTACGGCGGCGAGGGTCACGGCAACGCGGCCGGCTGCGTCGTCACGAAGGACGAGTTCGATGCGATGTTTCATTGAAAAGTCCACATGTCACCACTTCTATCACAGCGCAGCGCGGGCGGACCGCCTAGTCAAAGTCTGGCCCAGGGAGGCCCGGGTCCGCGACGAGGACCCGGATTTCATCACTGGAGAGCCGGTGCAGGAGTGCACAGTCGCGGCGCACGTAGATGTTGATGAGTCGGTGCGTGCCCAGATCCAAGGCGGAGGTGGAATCTAGAAAGGTGAATGACACGAGGCCCTCGACCAGCGGCGCGGGCGTGTCGATGGCGGTGAGGGAGCGGTCCCACACGGCCGCGGTACTAACGATGGGCCCGTCTTCTTCGTCGCGCGGATCGGCCCGCGTGGCCAATTCCCGCACATGGTAGGGCGGCGTGTGCTGGGCGGCGCGCGTCTCCTCCGAATCGGGCCACACGACTAGAGCTTGACCGCCCGTCGGATGCCAGCCGACAAACGGCCGGGCACGCACGCCGTCGCACATGATGGAGACGGCGCGCAGGACCGAGTGGAAGAGCGTGTAGTCCACGGTGAGGTCTGACCCTTTTTGGAGTAGAACCCTGGCACGCTCGATACCAGGCCCCGATGCCTCGATGATTTCGTTGATTCCCTCCTCGGGTTGGAAACCTTCCGCCATGTAGTTCCACTGCTCGGCGGCGATGTGGCCCGGGTCGGGACCGACATACTGGGAGACGAGCTGGGACACGTCGTCTGTCTCCAAGATCGCGTTCACAGAACCCGCGACGTCCAGCGGCTCGTACACGGCGTGCATCCCGCTGCCGGCCGCGCATAACTGCAGCGTCCGACGCATGCGCCTGTTAATCCGCTCAAGCAGATTGATGCGCGGGATGAAGCATTTTGCGCAGCCAGTGGCGACCGAGATGAGTCGGTCGCCGGAGAGCCGATCGGCCCAGCCGGCAATCCCGTCACAGGTCTGCGTTGCGTGCAGCGCCACCATGCGTCTGGACAGACGCTTGTGGATGCCCAGTCTGAAGCGGACGCAGGACACCGGGTCCGCAAATGACCCGATGTGGTAGTCCCGCGCAAGGTCGGGCTTCTCGTGCCGGTCCCTCGCATCCACAGGGCCCAGTAGTACGACTGGGGCATCGTGCTCTCCGGGACGGGCCTTCTTCTCCGGGTGCATTCCCATCGGTGCATCGGGCATCCTCGGCGCGAACGACATCGTGCCGAACAGCAGCCAGTGTACCACCCGTCCCCGATCGCCTTCCACATACCCCGTGGCCGCCCTAACCACGCGAGCCCCTGCGCCCGTCCGTCTGCTGCCACTCTGTCACGGAAACGACGTTTATCGACGCACACTTCTGGTCTCGCGCCGTGGCCAGACCCCGCGTCACCGTCTAGTTGGTGAGCGGCTTCACAAGGCCCGGGTCCTCGGCGAGGATTTGGATGGCATCATCGGAGAGTCCGCGCAAGAGGCTGCAGTCGCGATACACGTAGACTGTCGTCATCCGGTGCGTACTCCAATTATCATTGTCACCAGCCCCGATGAAGGTGAACGACACTAGGCCCCTGACCTTCTCTGCGGGCGTGTCGATGGCAATGGGGGAACGGTACCACACGGCCGCGGGGCTGGCCTCGGGCTCGTCGTCGTAGCGGCTCGGTCCCTTGTGCTTGGCCATCTCTCTTACGTGACGAGGCGGCGTGCGCTGGGCGATGCGCACCGTCTCCGAGTCAGGCCACACGACCCTGGCGAATTCATTGTCCCTCGAGCCGACGAATGGACGGGCACACACGTCGTCACACATGATGGAGACAGCGCGCTCGGCCGACTGGATATGCGTCGGGTCGATGGTGAACGATGAACCACTTTGAAGGTACGCGCTGATCTGTTCGATCGCAAGGGCTGAGGGGGGAGCGGCCTCCCCAAATTTGGCCAAGATATTCTGCCACTGGGTCGCCGCGATGCGGTCCCCGTCACGCTCGGCAAACCGGGCAACGAGCTCGGGCACGCTGTCCGTGTCGAGGAAAGTTGCCACGATGGGCGCGATTGCTTGCTCGTTGTACACGGTGTGCATCCCTCCACCGGCCGCGCACATCAGCAGCCCATCCTGGCGGAGATAGTAATTGATCCGTTCGAGCAGGTCGATGCACGGGACGAAGCGGGCTCTGTAACCGTGAGCAACCGAGAGGAAGTCCTCGTCCTCATCGGCGGTGTTGCTGGCATGGGTGGCAATCTGTGTGCAGGTCTCTTTTGCATACACCGCCGCTAGGCGTCTGGTGAGACGCTTGTGGATACCCAGGACGAGTCTCCTCTCCGTCACTGGGTCATGGAACGGCTTGAGGTGGTAGTTGTGCAGTGCGTAGTCGTCGTCCCACGACCGGTCGGCTACCGGCATTGTGTCCAGTAGCATGGCTGGGGACGCCCCGTCATCGTCCCGGTCCTCAATGCGGGTCTTCTTCTCCAGGCGCGCCCCTATCGGTACATCGGTCGCCCCCGCCGCAAACGACATCGTGCCGCGCGGCGGTTGGAATGGCAACCTGTGAAGCGGGTGTGCCACATACACCCTGTACGGATCCGACACGCGGTTCATTGAAGGGTACTCTCGGACTTTCCGTATATCCCGGCCCTTGTGTGGCGACCCTTGCGGAAGCAGGGCTTGCAGAGGACTCCGCGCGGACTGATGATCAGGCATCCAAAATGTCCTATTTTCAGGCAGGCCCCGCATGCCGCCACCCTTGGGTGGAATGCCTTCTGGACGCAGTCGTAGCGGCACGTGGCGCACCGCGCCGGCCTCCCCTCCGCGACACACCTGGCGTAGAGCGCCCGCCCGGCCCGCTCGGCCTCCTCTGCCATGGCGGGTGCTTGGGTGTGTGTGTGTGTACACGTGGATGCCGCAACAAGCACTGCTTTTTACTCTGCTTGGTTTGCTACGCGCGCATGGACAGCGGGAGGACCGCTTCGCCGCGGCACATGCGCGGCAAGGAGTGCGTGGGGTCCTTCACCCCGACCCGTCGCAGCACGTACGAGGCATCGTCCCGGAGCTCGGTCGAGTCCGCGAGCGGTTCCGTCTCTCCGCAGGACGGCGTCACAGTCAGGTCAAAGTCGGCGGGCGAGTCGACGAGTCCCTCGGCGCGCATGACGGCCACCTTGAGGTCGTGCACCGTGCACGCGTCGCGCGCCAGCAGCAGAATGTGCCACGTGCCGTTGCGCCGGCCCAGGCGGTACCACACGCGGACCTTGTCGTCCACGGCGTCTTGCGGCACGCGCCGTCCGTTGCTCAGCACGTTCACCAGGCGACGCGACCGGCGCGCGCCGCACGGGCTGGACGACCGGCCCCAGCCGCACGGGTCGTCCTCCCACTCGGTACGCAGCACGGACACACTGTCCTCCATGTACGGGGAATGGACGAGTGTGCGCGTCCCACTCGCGTGCCCGAGTCGCGTCTACATAAAGCATGGTGCCCGTTGCGGTGGACACGTGTCGTGCGTGCCCGATGCACACGCACACATCCATGTTCGCTGTCGTGACCCCCCTCGGTTTCTGTGTCCTGTTCGTGGCGCTGAGCCTGGTCACGCGTGCCGACCACCGATACAACCACGACGGCGCGGCGTGGTGTCTGCCCATCCAGTTGATGGTGTGCCCGTTCGCGCCGTGGCTACTCTCTGGTATGCCGCCTGTCGATACGGATCCCGCGTGGCATGCGGCCTCGCTCCCCGCCGTGCTCATCCTGCTGGGCGCCGCGTCCGAACTGGCGCACCGGGTCATGCACTCGGTCCCATGGCTGCGCCGTGTGCACAGCACGCGGGCGAGCACGTCCTCGTGTCACCCCCTCGAGCACGCCGTCTGCACTCTCGCGCCCGCGCTTCTGGGACCATCCCTGTTCCGCTGGTCGCCTCCATACACGGCCGCGCTGCTTGCAGCGGTCACTCTGGCGCCCCGCAGCCTGCTGCGACCGAGCCAGGCCCTGTTCGGGCTCCTCGACGCGACGTAGCAAGGTTTGTGTATAAAACTCACTGGCCGCTGCTGGCCTTTGCGAATGCGTTGGCCGCGCGCAGCAGGGCGGTGCGTTCAGCGTCCCGCAGTGCGACGACCTGGACGAGTAGGTCGCGGACCCCTGCACGCTGTTCCGCAGCCATTAACACGAGGCCCGATCCTCCCGAGGACTGTATGGCGCCGTCGAGGAGCGCGTCCACGAAGGTCTCCGCCGAGCGCAGCGAGGTGGTCTTGGCGGCGGCGGATGGCTGTCCATCGCCGGGCGGTGCCGCGGCGTCCGTGTGCGACGCGGCTGCCGACGCGGCTGCTGCGAATGCGAGCACAAGCACGAGGACCAGGGCGCGGGGGTACATTCGCGAGTGTGTAGGGGTGTGGGAGACTGCCCAAACATAGCGGCCGCCGTTGTAGCAGTCCACAAGGGTGTATCGCAGTCCGCGCAGTGTGACCGTACACGCGCACGGGAATAGTAAAGTTTACTGCTCAATCATCCTGTCCCGCTCCGCCCGAACGAGCGCAAACCGCGTGCCGAGCACAGACACGTCGGTGAAGTAGTCAGCGTGGGCACGAAGCGCGACCTCCCACATGCGCATCGCTGTTTCAGTGAAGCCCTTGTGCACGCGCAGCCACCCCCGCAGGCGTATCTCCATCCTTCCAGAGAGCTGGCCGATCAGCTTTGACAGCACGTCGCGTCCCGTCTTCGTCTCGTCGATCGAGTACAATGTGGCGTCCTCGCCCTCGTGCTCGTCGATAAAGATATTCCGGTGGCACGTGTCCGTGAGGCCGAGCAGCTGCCGGTACAACAGGATGAGCACGTAGGCCATCTGCACGCGCTTCGGAATGGCGTCCAGATCCTTCTGGTCGTTCAGGTAGGCCTGGAAATTGCGCGATACGCTTGCGCCGCCGCCCGGTACGATGATCTCGAGCATAACGCCGTTCTTCTCCCGCATCTCGGTGGCCGTGTGACCGTGGTCGAGACCTGGCTGCAGGATGTAGTACGACTTGTTGCCGTCGCCGAACCGCAGAACGCGCGTCTCGATCGATTCGAGGCCGACCAGCTTGTCCTTGATCTCGGCGCACCACATCTGCGTGAGCGCGTTTTCCTCCGTTTCCGGGCCCTTAAGGAAGACGCGCCGGCCGTGCCACCGGTCCGACTCGAGGTCGAGGACGCCGACGACCGCCGGCGGCTTGCGCGCGCAAGGGTACTGGGTATGCAGCGCGTTCTTCACGTAGCTCATCGGGTCGCGCGCGACGCGCTCGACCTTGCCGCGCACGACGTCCAGGTTGGCAAGTGGCCGCAGGTCGGCGGGCCGTTTCTTCTTCCCATCCTCCACCTTCGCCTTCTTGGGCTGCTCCGCGTCGGACTCGTTACTCTTGCGCTTCTTGCCACCCCTCGCTCCCTTGATCACGATCTTGGACGGGACGTTGGCCGGGAAGGCGTTAGGATGGGCGGCGGCGTACAGGGCGCGGATCTCGTCGAGCACCGAGCTCGCCTTGGCCCTGCGGCCGGCGCGCTCAAGATCGGCGTAGACACGGTAGCTCTCGTCGCGCCACGGGTCGGCGAAGAGCTCGTTCTCCACGTGCGCGCCGTTCTCAAAGAACTCCTTGATGCCCGCGCCGCGCGCCCGGCCGCGGCCCGTGTGCTTGTCGAGCGCGACCTCCGGCACGTCGATTGCGTGGGCGTGAACGCGCGCCCGAATGGCGGCGTGATCGGCGTGGGTCGGCGGTGGGTCGAGGCTGAACGGTGGGCAGCCGCCGCGTTTGCCGGCGGACCAGAGGCACGCGAGTGCGTGCGCGACCGCGAGGTACAGATGGTTCTGCGCAAACCTGTAGGCCGCCCCCACGGACTTGAGCACGCTCGGTGGGCAGTTCCGTCCATCCAGCAACGCGGTCCAGAGATCCGCCGCGAGCTTCTTATCGTTCCACACGAGCACGCGGACCGCGTGCGTGACGATCGTCGCAAAGGGCGTGTCGGCCGAGCCGAGGGCGCCAAGGAACAGGCGCAGTGACTCGCTCTTCCCGATCACCGGCCCGTCCTTCGCCTCGCGCAGCAGACGGGTGCGTGCCACACACAGGACGTTGCTGCAACAGGTCGGCATGAGCGCACGCGCAGCGGCACTCGTACCTCAGGCAGCGCGACTTGTAAGCGACGCGCATCGCCTCGACCGCGGTGATCAGTGCCTCCTCGCAGGCTGGCACGTGGACCGAGTCGGTCACGCGCACAGGCTTGCCGCGCGCCCTGAGGCCTGCCATGCCGCGCTCGTAGCAGGCGTCGACGAGTTCCGGAAGCCGCAGGGTCGCCGACATGTCCTCCATGCATATTATCTTGAGCCGGTTGAAGGCGGCATTCCAGTTCCCGGTCGCGTGCATCGCCAGAGCCCAGTAGTGCGCCTCCGGCTCGCCGCGACGCAGCGCCTTCTGCAGCGCCGACACGACCTCCGCCATCATGTACTTCTTGCCCTCAAAGGTGAACTGCTTCCGTCCAAACATCGCCTGGCTTGCTTGCTTGACCTCCTGGGTGTTTGGGTGTTTGGGGCACCTGTCCAAGGGCAGCCCGGGTTTCCGCCCGATTTGGCCCAGGGACGGTGGGTGTCCGGAGAAGCCCCTCACCGCCCGGCCCAGGGACGGTGGATGTCCAAGGGAAGCCCCTCGCCGCTCGGCCCAGGGACGGTGGGTGTCCGTCCGATCTGACCCGGGGACGGTGGGTGTCCGTCCGATCTGACCCGGGGACGGTGGCTGGCTGGCCGGGCGGCGTGACGGCTCGGACCCTCCTGAGACACGTGCCGCGCAGGGCGTGTAAGATACAACTTTCTGTGCTTTATGTCTGTGTCTTGAGCTGCGCGAGTCGATCGTACAGGTCGCTCTGCGACTCGTTGTCGCGCGGGGCGTGTGGAAGGTCTTCGATGCGGACGGCGCCGCCGCCGCCGTCGAATTGCTGCATTAACACCCGCACGTCGGGGTCCTCGACTTCGTCGCCCGTCTCCTCGCCAGGTCCCAGGGGCCCGTCGCCGTACGCCGCGCTGGATAGCTCGGCGGCGGCATCCGCCGCCAGCCCGGTGACCTCGCCGAGCTCGTCCAGCTTCTTGGAGCCTCCCAGCGTGTGCTTGACCGTGCGCCGCGTGGTGCTGGTCAGCTGCTTTGCGACGGAAATCACGTCCTCCTGCAGGTGGAGCGTGTGCTGCGTGATCGCGGCGGACTCGAGACCCAGGTAGGCGTTCCGCAGTCGTGCGAGCGCACGGGAGAGCTCGCGCTCGCGCCGCGTCAGGCGCACGTGCTCGACCGCAAAGTGCTGGTACAGGTTCTTGTCCCGCCTAGTGCGCGCGCTCTCCATGCCCACCCGCGCCCCGTCCAGCTCGGTGCGCGTCTCGGACAGCGCTCGCTCGATCTGCACGCGGCCGGCGCGCGACGTGTCTTCGATCTCGGCGATCGACGGGCTCGACCGTCCCACGCCCATGGTACGACGGGCGCCGCAACACGTCTGCACATACGTCCGTCTTTTTACTGCTGTTGTGGCTTCCACCTCCCGGTGAGGACGGCGAGTGCCTCGCATAGCACACCCCCCACCACATCGTTCACCAGCGTCCGATCGGTCACGTAGGCCCCGAGCCGCTCCCGCAGGCGATCCGCGTCAAGTAGCGCGCCGTCGACGTCCCTAGCTCTGGACGCCACGGCCGATTTGCAGTGGTCGCCGGACGGGAGCTCGGGCACGGTGGCCGGCGCTTGGTCCGGCAGCCCCGGTGCTGTCGCCGAGTGCGGGGAGCCGGCGTTGGCCGAGGCCTCGGGGGTGCCACCATCGGGTGCCGACGTACGCCTACGCACGACGGGGCGCGTCCTCGAGGCATCGACGGTCCGCTTGCGTGCCATCTTGGGCCGCCGCGTGCGGCACTCGGCACAGTAATCTTCGCGGGCCTTCCTCAGGCGCGTGGGGTGGATCGCAAACCCGGCCTTCCACGCGGCGAGCTGGGTGCGTGCGGTATCGGCGCCGTCGTGGAAGAGCGCGTCCTCGCGATAGACGCGCGCAAAGGGCAGGTCGAGCTCGAGGCCCTGGACGCGCAGGTTCAGGATCTCGTTCACGCCCCATGTCAGGTAATTGGCCTCCCCCACCGCCTCCTTGAATGTGCATTTCTCTGTCCGCCCGGTCTTGGCCGAGAGGCGCTCGATCAGCACCGGCTCGAGGAAGTAGCACGCCCCGCACACCCCCGTGCGGTAGATAAACTGGCTGACGTAGAGCTGATCACCGTTATCCATGCGGAGCACGAGGGGCAGCATCGTCTCGAGGTGCTTCAGCGCCTCCTCGCACAGGTCGGCCGCGATGTCCGTTGGTGCGGGCGGCAGGTTCTGGAGGCTTGCCTGGGGCTCGCTGCTTGACATGGAATTTGGAAGTGTGCCGCAAACTTAACCACCCGGTGTGCCACGTGGACAGCCCAGGAACGATCCACCGTCCCTGGGTCAAAGAAGGCGGACACCCACCGTCCCTGGGTCAAAGAAGGCGGACACCCACCGTCCCTGAGTAAAGAAGGCGGACACCCACCGTCCCTGGGTCAAAGAAGGCGGACACCCACCGTCCCTGGGTCAAAGAAGGCGGACACCCACCGTCCCTGGGCCGAGCGGCGAGGGGCTTCTCTGGGGCACCCACCGTCCTTGGGCCGGAACGGGGAAGGCCTTCTCGGGCCAGGCCCGGGACCGGTCCAGGTGGACAGAGGGGCTTCATTGATCCATCGCCCACATGGCCAGCCTGTGCGACCTCACCAGCGACAGCTACGTGTCTGCGCCCTCGGTCCAGTCCGAGCCGGTCGAGTTCAAGGCCCTCCCACCGCGCGGACGCCTGGGCGCGTCTGGGCGCAACGGCGCCGTCAACTTTCCAGTCCCTTTTGGCGCGGACGGCGAGACGCGCACGGAGGTGCTGGAACCCGAGCTGCCACTCAAGTGCCCCAAGGGCATGTCGGAAGACGACCACGTGCGGGCGTGGGCCGTCCACTCGTTGCGCGGCATGTACGGGCACATCGAGTCTACGCGTTCGATCGGCACCGTCAAGCACGCGGCGGCGAAGGACCCGCCAATCTGGCTCGCGCCCGTGAAACCGTGCATTCCAGACCTGCCCTGGCACAGCGACGCCGTCGCCGTGCGTGCCGCCCTGGAGAAGCACCTCGCGACACTGTGCGACACGCGCATGTCGAAGGAGGAGCGCGTCGAGGCCGCGATGAGCGGCTGCGTTGGCACCTCGATGCTCGTGTGCCACCGGATGCACAAGCGGGACTACGTCAACCGTCGACCAAACCTCGGCCGGCTCTGTCAGCACTGCCGCGAGGTGCAGGCGCACGCGGTCAACGCGCTCGTCATGGTGTTCCAGTGCTTCAGCAGTAACTCGCTGTCCCCCTCCTCCCTCACGGCACGCTCTCCGGAGGCTGTCGCAGACCGCGTGGCGCGCGAGATCACGCGCGTCCGCTTCTCCCACCCCATGTTTGCGATGGCGTGGACCGACCACGTGTGCACGACCGCGCTGCGCCACCTGGTGTCCGACATGTCGTCCACGAGCGACTTTCTCGAGCGCACCAGGGAACGGATACAGACGGCGCTCACGGGCAAGCCGAGCACGCGGACGGTCGTGCCAGAGGCGCCCCTGGAGCAAGCCGTCGGCCTGCTGCTCGACATGTCCCAGCCATGCGACATCTACCCGCCGTTCGACATGTTTGAGGAGCCCGCGCGTCTGCCTACCGATCCTGTTGAGGAGGGGGAGGAAGCAAGGGAGGCCAAGCGGGCCCGCAAGGACACTTGGGTGGTTATCTCATAAACACGATCGTGTATGTTTGCGCACACGAGCGTGTTCCTCTATCAAGTCGATGGACGTGGCAGACGGCGACGTCTTCCTGTTCGTGGACTGGGAGGGCCACCGGAGCGCGGACCCCAACACTTCGCGCACGCTGACCAGCGTACACGAGCTGGTAGCAGTGCATCTGCTCTACAGCACGCTGCCACCCGCCTATGCCCAGCACGTGTCGATGAGCGCGTCGGGCGCCAAGCGCACCGGTGCCGCGGCCAGAGCGCATGCGTCCGCCAAGATGATCTCGGATCCCAAACGACTGGCGCTGGCGCTGCGAGTCGCCGCGCGGATTGACCCTGCCAGCGGCGCAGCGCTCGGAAAATCGGAGCACGCCGCGCTGCGCGCCATCGCCGGCGGCGCGCCGGGCGACGACGACCCCGCGTGGCTGGCGGCGGCCGTGGCGCTGCAGCGGCTGACGGACGGGCTCCTCGAGCAGACCGCCCTCTCCGTGGCACGGATGGCCGTCCTGGACCCGGCGCGCGGACCGTACGCGGACAGGGCGCGCGCCGACCTCCGCGGCAGCCGTGGGACCTTTGTTCCCCTGCCAGCGGTCGTGGCCGCACTCAGGCGAGCCGCCTCCGATGGCGACGGCCGCGACAACGACCTGCCCGAGCCGACGGTGCACCCCTACGTGCGCGAGGCGCCCGTCGTCGCCGCGCGCATGATCGCGGTGGCGCCGGGTGCGCTTGCACACCACAAAAAGTTCGACATGCACGTTTCATTCGCAATGTAGTAAACCCGACACGTGGGCGGCCATGTCGGACCACAGGGTGCCCGGCACGGGCTCCGCCTCGGTGTGCAGCGAGTCGGCGCGCCAGGCCGCGTGAAAGTCCGCGGCAGAACGCGCCGTCGCGGGAAACATGGTCACGCGGTGGGCGGTGCACGCCTCCTCCGCTAGCAGACGTTGACGCGCGTAAAATGACTCGGTTCCTGTGTCGTGGTCGTCGACGCGCCGAGCGCGGCTCGCGCCGTGTTCTCGGCCTCGACTGCGCCGAGGTAGCCCGACACCGCGAGCGCGGACAGCGCCAGCAGGAGCGCGCCCACCGCCACGACGACCATCAGCGGGTAGTGGCTGGGAACCAGGCGGGCCAGCAGGGAAAGGCCCAGGGTGGCACAGAACGTGATCAGCAGAACGCCCCAGATCGCCCATGTGTGCGTCGGGCGGGTCACAGCAGCTTCGACGTCGAGAGGGCGAGCGCGCGCACACACAACAGCAGCGCGAGCAGGAGCACGAGGAGGGAGGCGAGGATTGGCTTAGGTCCGGCGGCGTCGACGAGGCGGTCGAGTTCCTGGCAGGAAGACGCGAGCGTGTGGTTGAGTATGGTGAATAACTGCTGCGACTGGGATGCGTCTGACATGCGCCGACCGTGTGGCACACGCGTGTCAGTGCCGCTGCGCATCGCCGCGCGCGCGCTTCGCGTACGCGGACGCGGCCGCGTAGGCCTTCGCCATGTGTGCGCGCTCGCACTCCTCGACCCGCAGGCCGTCGAGTGTCGCCGGCAGGGCGGCGGCGCGGTGGAACGGGACCAGCGACAGGGCCGCGTCGACCTCGCGCCGCACGCCGTCGGCGACCGCCGTATCGAGCGGCGCGCGGCTCGTGTGCTCGAGGTAGCGCCGCAGAAGCGGGTACTGCATCCCCTCGGCGTTGCTCGCGTGCGTGGCCGCGTCCGCCATCATCCTGGCGAGGTCGGGCTCGAGCGCCTTGGATGCCTCGGCGTCGGTGCGGCGCACGAGCTCGTACGCGGCCGCGCACCGGCGGATGCACTCGGCGTCCGCGGCCACAAGCGGCACCATGCGCGTCGCCACGTGCGCCAGCGCCGCCACGCGGTCGGCGTACATCGGCATCGTGGCCGCCGCGCGCACGTGGGCGTAGTGGGCGTAGCGGTCGGCCGCCTCGAGCGCCCTGCTCACCAGCCCGTCCTCGAGCATGGCCGCCTCCCGTGTCACGCGCGCGTTCACCAGGTCGCGCGACGCGTCGAGGCACGCGAGCAGCGCGCTGCGCAGCCTCGGCGTGAGGTAGTGGCGACGGGGGCGGTCGTAGATGGACAGGCTGACCGCGCTGGGCCGCGCCCGCGGTAGCGAGGCCCCCGCGATGTAGCCGCACACCCGGTCGGCCACGCGCTGCTGCAGCTCGACGTCGTCTGTGGTCGCCGCCGCGCCCGCCACGGCCCGCGCGCGCAGTCCGGCAGCGAGCGACTCGAGCCCCCGCGGCTCGCCCAGCTGCCGGAGTGCGGGCACGCGCGAGACAACGAGCCGCGCCGCCGCGCCCACCCGCTCCGCCTCGGCGTACAGGTCGCCGTGCCTGGTGGACACCCGTCCATGCACGGGCTGTTCGTCGCCCTTGCCCTCGCTGTCGTCGTCGGCGCCGGTGTCGCCCTGGGTCCACAGTGGCAGGTTGAGCCGGAGGGCTGGCTGGGGCTGCTGGGGCACACGCGGCGCATAGTAGTCGTGGTCGTTGGCTGCGAGCATGGGGCGGACCTCCACCGTCCTCCTGGCCAGAACACGCACTTGCGCGTGTCTTATCGTCCACATAATGTCGACGCGCTCCGAGCTGCTCGCGGCCATCCGGTCGGCCTTCGAGGGCCCCTACGCCCCGGTGTCCACGCCAGGGTTTGATTACGAGCTCGTGCCCTTCCAGCCCTACTTTGGGCTGGTGGGCGTAAAGGCGGTCTCGCTCGTGTGCGAGCCGAGGCCGGTGCTATTGCACCGGGGCGTAACGCCCCCGGCCGCCAAGCGCCTCCTTCAGCTGGGGTTCAGGACCGAGACGGACGGCAAGACGAACCGGCTCGTGGCCCCCCGCACGGTGCAGGACATGCAGCCCGGCGTCTTCTGCGTCGAGTTTGTCGGCGAACCCGCCCGGGCCGCCATCCTAGTGGATGACACCAAGAACGACATGCTGGACGCGTTCGTGGTGGCGGGTCGCAGGTTCGACGCGCGCCTGCCGGACGGGCGCGTCTGCCAGATGGAGAACGCGATTGAGGCGGTGCACCCCATGTTTGCGACCGCGCTCTACCAGGAGGCACAGCGACTGTTTACCCTGCATCACGTGGACCGGCGGCAGCTGAATGACTCCACCTACTGCCAGCTCGTGGGTCTGGGGCCGCAGTCCTTCCCGGACAACGTCCCGCCCTCTGTGCGCATGCGCCTGGCGCAATCGGGAGGCGGCGTGGTCCCCCTCATCTGCGACCGCGGCGCCCCGTCCGCGCCCGCGCCCGGCTCATCCGTCTGGCTGGGCCCGCCCTCTGCGGAGGCACTGCGGCTGCTCGCGTCGGCCAGAGTCCGTGTGCTGGGCGGGGAGGCAGAGTGCATGGCCGTGCTCCCGGAGCACGGCATCGTGCTGTGTGTCGAGCTGCCGTGGGATGCGTGTGCGATGGGCATGGTCACGCTCCTCTTCGTGCGCGACGCGGGCGAGCTCGTCCTGCTCACCAGCTTTCGCGCGCACGAGGACGCGGCGACGCCCTCGTTCACGCGCGAGCTGCGCCCGTCCAAGGCCGGACCATGCGAGGGCCACTGGTACCACGCGGCCATGTACTATGTCTACGAGCACCATCGGGTGTTTGATCAGTCCGTAAAGAGTGCCACTTGACCATTGTCCAATGCCGGTGTGGCACGGCCGGGCGGCAACAGCCGCGTACCTGACTGCGGCCGCGTACTCGCTCGGTCGCTCCCCCGCGCACAGCAACGACGACTACCTGCTCGTGCTCGCGCCGCTGGTGGCGCTGTGGGCCGCGTGCGCCACAGTCCTGTGCACGCGCCTGCCCGACCAGCTCGCCCCGCTGGCACTTGCGCTTGGCATGGGCGGGCTGGGCGCGGCCCTCGCGACCGCCGCCACGTGGGACCCCGCGCTGTACGGCGCGGTCTTGCTGGGCGTGTCTCCGTGTCTGGCCGGCACACTTGGCTCTGGCGGGGACGGCTCCCTTGCGCCCGCCGCGGCGGCCCTGGCGCTCCTCCTGCGCGCCGCGGCGGGCCCGCCCACCACACCGTCCGACGCCTCCACCGTCGCCGCCGCCGCCATCGGCGCCCTGGCCGCGTGCCTGGTTGTCCAGGCGGTGCCCACGGGTGGGATCGGCGCCACCATCGGCCAGTCGCGCGTCCCGCTCCTCGACACGTGGGCCATGTTCGTGCTGAGCGCGCTGCCAGGCACGCTGGGCGCAGGGTCGGCCATCGCCGCCTTCTCGGCTGACGACGCGAGCTTTGAGGTGCACTGGGCGGCCCCGGCCGCGGCCGTGCTCGTCAGCTGCCTCGCCCTCTGCCGGTGCACCGCGGCCCTCCGCCCGCTGGCAGTGCTGTTCCTCTGCGCCACGGCGCGCACGGTGCTCGCCGTGGCCGGACACACCGACACGTTGCGCATCGGCGACGCGCTCCTCCAGCCGCTCGCCCTGCACGCGGCCACGCGGATCTCGCAGGCGTCCGTGCACCGCACGCTGGCCACGTGCGTGGAGGCGGGCGGGCGGCCCGACGCGCCGAAGCGCAGCCGTGCCGCCCTGCTCGCCAGCGCCTCGGTGTTTGACGCGTCGCTCGCCGCGGCGATCACCGCGCTTGCCGTGGCCTGCCTGTGCATCGGGCGCGCCACGGGCGGCTCACTACTGCCCGGCCTCGTGGTCGGCCTCGCCCTGTCGACTGAATAATAAAAAAGGGACAGTCGTCGCATTGTGTACGCACCGTTTTTCGAGAACATGTACGCGCGCGTGCGCGAGTGCGCCTGATGTAGGACTGCACACACTCGCCCCCGCGCACAGCCGCCGCGCATGGGCCTCGTCCTGCTCTTCGCGCTGGTTGCGACCGCGGCTGCGACCGCCGCGCCGACCACCGTGCCGACCGCCGCGCCGACCTTTACCAATTGCACACACCTGCTCATCGTGGACGGGCAGAGCAACGCCGACGGCGGGCACGGCCAGCCCATCCTGGCCATCGACCTCGCGGCCGACCCACGGGTGTGGGAGGCCAACTATACCAGCGGCTCGCCCATCCCCGGGTACGAGCCCTTCCAGGGGCGCGGCGTGCCCATCGACACGACCAACGCCGGCCCCTACCAGGCCGGGGCGTTCTTTGGGCCTGGCATCAGCTTCAAGGGCACCATGGGCCGGCTGTACGCCGACTCGGGCCGCGCGGGCACGTGCCGCGTCCTGATCGTCAACTGCGCCTTCCCGGGCACCGGGTTTTACACCGACTCGGACAACTGTCCGGCGCTGTCCGGGAACGCGACCTCGCGCACCTGGCGCCGCGGCGGATCGTGCCGCCAAGAGGCTGCCAACCGCATCGCGCGCGTGCTGGCCAACCCGGCCAACGGGCTCGTCACCGTCGTCGCCGTGCTGCGCCACCAGCTCGAGTTCGAGGTCGGGCGCACCTTCAACAACGTGACCTACTACAACCTGCAGTACATCGACGACATCCGCAACCTGAACGGCCCCGAGTACGGCTACCCGGGCGTCACCAACACGACGCCGATCGTGTTTGGGGGCATGATGCCGCTGTACGACTATGAGGTGCACGGCATGGCGGTCACGCACGCCATCGCCCAGCTCAAGTACAAGCGCCCGCTGGTCGGCTACGCCTCGACGGTGGGCGAGTTCCGCCGCAACATCCACGGCACCGAGCAGACCGACCGCACCTGGGGCCACCGATTCTACGCCGAGGCGGTGCGGCTCCTGGACGCGCGCGACGGACCCACGGGCGCGCCCACGCCCGCGCCCACGCCGGCCACGCCGCCGGCCTGCTACAACGCCTCGCTGCACGTGGGCGTGCCGGCCGGCACGCGCGCCTACTACCCTCTGGACGGACACGTCAGCGACTGCGGCCCGCTTGGCCTGCCCGACCTGGTGACCGAGGCCGGGTTCGACCAGACGCTGCAGTTCGACGCGCCGCCCTTCCCGTGGAACGACAGCCTGGCCTACCACCCGGGCGCACAGGGCAGCGGCACCAACGCCGTCCTGGTCTACGACGCCAACCGCTGGGACCGCCTGCGCCCGCGCTTCCTCTACTCGAGCCGCACCGACCTGATGCCGCTGGCACACGTCACGATCAACGAGTCGCTGATCCTCGCGTCGCACCGCGCGGCGCTGCTCGACTACAACGACTCGCTCGTCACCGACCCCTACTACTTCCAGGACCAGGGGCCCGGTCACACCGTATCGGCGTGGTTTTACTGGGCCGGGGCGGGCGGCTCGTGCGTCTCGCCCTTCCACGCGATCTCGTCGACCGGCTTCAACCGCGGCTTCCCGGGCTACTACGCCAACGCGTGGCGCAACTTTGCGTGGGGCGACCTGATGTCGGGCGGTCCGGTGCCGTTCCGGCGCTGGGCGCACGTGGCCGCCGGCGTGCGCAACATGACCGGATACGCGTGGATCGACGGCGTCCAGTACCTCAACCTCACCACGGGCTACCAGTACGACGAGCGCAACGGCTGGCTCACCGTCGGGCGCACGCGCACCGTCGACCAGCCCAGCGTGGTGCAGTGCGACGGCGACGTCTACGTGCGCGCGCTGCGCGTCTACGACCGCCTGCTGACGCCGGCCGAGGTGGCGCAGCTCTACGCGGCCGAGTCGGTCAACGGCTCCATGGTGCCCGACACGCTCTACGTGGCGCGCGCCCAGACGCAGAGCGGCCCCTCGCCCTGGCGCTGGACCTTCGCCAACAACTCGCTCAACGAGACCTCGGGCGCGGGGCCGGCGCTCGACGCACGTCCCGCCATCGGCGCGAACGGCGTCTACTGCGGCAGCCCGCGCGCCGGCGCGGCCCAGTTCGCGGCCACGCCGCTGGCGCGCGGCGTCATCCGCGACCGCGTGTTCAAGCAGGTACGCTACACCACCACCTCGTGCAACCAGGCCACATCGAGCTTTCTGGCGCTGCCCGAGCCCGGCTTCCGGTGGTCGGTCTGCGCCGCCTTCTACTATCAGGACATGCCCACCGCCACCGACAAGTTTGGCTTCGAGTCGGACTCGCGCACCGGCACGGGCGCCGGCTCGAGCTTCTACTCGCCGTACCTGCAGACCACGGACGCAAACGTGACCTGGCGCTACACCGGCGACTCGTCCGCCGCCTCGTGGACGGTCGCCGCCATCCCGGGCACGTGGCACCACCTCTGCATCACGATGAACTACGCCAACTCGAGCCGCTACGGCGTGTACTACAACGGCGCGCTCAAGCTGAGCGGCTCGCGCGGCGCCAACGCCACCTACCGACCGGCGCAGCTCTCGCTGCCGGTCGACTCGGACGCGTACATCGCACAGGTGGCGTTCTGGGACACCGACATTGACGCGGCCGCCGTGGCGGACGAGTACAACTATGTCATGTTTAACATCACCGAGCCACCGACACCGGCTCCGACGCTGGCACCGACGCGCGCGCCCACCACCGTGCCCACGGCCGGGCCCACGGTCCCGCCGGGCGCGCCGTCGTCGGTGCCCACCGCGGGGCCCACCGCCGGCCCGACCCCGTCGCCCACAATGACTACCGGTATGTTGCGTTGTGGGCGAGGATGGGAGTGGTGTCCATGTCTGCCGCCCTTCGTGCGCTGCTCGTGGCGCTGACGCTGGCGGTGTGTCGCGCAGGCCAGTGCGCCGACGTGCTTGCGGGCGCGCCCCAGTCCGCCAACCTGAAGACGTGCGTCGACTTTGACGGCGGCGACATGACCGACCAGACCGGCAACGGCAACCACCTGACCGACGCCAGCGCCAATGCGGTCAACATCCTGGCTACGGGCGCAAGTGGCAATGGATACGGGTCGTACCTCGTGCTCACGCAAAACACCACCACGCGCAACATCATCAGCAGCCCCGCCGGCGTGGGCCACTCGGGCAACGGCACCACGGTGTGCATCAAGGCGCGCGTCCTCGAGGGCTTCTTCCGCCAGATCGATCAGTACACCGTGACGGGCTCCAACAGGCCCGCCCTGATCCGCCCGCTGCCGATCAACCATTCGTCGGCAGTCGACCACGGCTTCTTCATCTGGGGCAACAACGCCGCCGGCCCGCAGATTGCGATACAGTTCGACAACGGCTGCCAGTACAAGCGATGGACCACCTACTGGGCGCCGCCCGACGGCTCGTTCACGCACCAGTGCATGGCGTGGTCGGTGGCTGCCAACGGGCAGCTCCAGGGCTCGGCCAACGCCGAGAGCAAGTCGATCTTTACGAACACCATCGCGTGCAGCACCAACTCGCCGGGCCAGCTGTTCACGCCGAGCACGCGCGTCTACCTCGGCGTGCGCGACTCGAGCGGCACCAGTCCCCTGCGCATGGACGTCGACCTCTTCGCCATCTGGGACACGGCGCTCACGCAGACCGAGATGGCTACGTGGATCAACATCACGCGCACCACCACGCGCTCGCGCGGCTACAATGCCACCTCGACGCTCGATCCCATAGGCGCCTACGACTTTACGGGGGGTTCGCTAGCCAACTCGGTCGCGGGCTCGTCGCTCGGTCCGCTCGTTCAGCTGCCCTACCAGTACCACTTTATCGACCATGCCGGCGGCCTGACGGCGACCAACATGTCGACGCCGCTGCAGGTCGTGAACAACCTCGGGTCGCCCGGCGGCGACTGCTACCTCGGCAGCACGCGCACGCTCACCATGTCCTCGGGCGGCTTTGGGCGCACGACGTACACGGTCTGCTACGACTGGTACATGCCACAGAACGGCACCTACCAGACCCTGGGCATCACCGCCGGCTTTGCGTACGACCCGTACCTGGCGCTGGTGGGCGGCACGTCGCAGAACGGGGCGCGCGGCGCCGCCGGCACCATGTACACGGCCAACAATAACGGCACGTTCTACTCGTTCACCAGCGGCACCACCGTGTCGTTCTCCATCGACGGCACGGTGTGGCACCGCATCTGCGTGGCGTCGCGCCCCACGCTCTCGGTGACGTCGAGCCCGTCGGGCAACACGGTCACTGTCTTTGTCGACGGCACGCAGCGGCTCAACTACACGTCCGACTTTTCAAGTACCACCGTCGAGCCGTGGCTCGGGGACTGTAACCTCTACTTCCCGCCGGGGACCGCGATGGCCGTGGACCGCGTGCGCGTCTACGACGCCTACTTTAGCGCCGCCAACGCGGTCGACGAGGGGAACCAGCTCACCGCGGCACCGAGCGCCGTGCCCACAGCCACGCCCACACTGGTGCCGACGTCGGTGCCCACCGCCGCGCCCACCCTGACGTTCGCGCCCACCGGCTCGCCCAGCGCCGCGCCCACGCTCGCGCCCACCGGCACGCCCACCGTCGCGCCCACCATCGTGCCCGGAGGGGCGCGCTACTCGGTGCTGGCAGCGTCCATCCCGCAGGCGGCGTCGCTCGACTTTTTCTCGGGCTTTGACGACGCCGCGTGCCCGCTCTGCGACGAGTCGCCGGCCCAGAACAACCTCACCGACTGGCTCGGCCAGCCAGTCACCATCGTCTCGGTCGGCAACGGCAACGGCTACGGCTCGTACCTCTCGCTCACCGGGAACGCGTCCAAGAACGCCATCAGCACGCGCGACGGCGTCGGCTACTCGACCAACGGCACCACGGTGTGCATCCAGTTCCGCATCTCGGACGCCGACTATGACAGCTACACGTCGCTCTCGTCGATCAACGGGGCCGTGTTCCGGCCCCACCCGGTCAATGTCACCGATACCCAGTGGGGTCTCGCCATCCAGGGCATGGCCGAGGCCGGCGTACAGATGATCATCCGCGGCGACGCGGTCGGCTGCCGGTACGGGTTCACCGGCTGGAACTTTGCGTCGCGCAGCGGGCGCTTCCAGCACATCTGCCTAGCTTACTCGACCAGCTCTGACGGGCGCACACAGTACGAGTACCACTACGAGAACAAGCACGCCGCCTCACAGGCGACATCGTGCTCGAGCAACGACCAGGGGCCCTTTTACAGCCCGCTCACCCGGACCTACATCGGCGTGCGCGACGCCTCCGGCACCGGCGCCGTCCGCATGGACATTGACCAGCTCGCCGTGTGGCGCCGCGCGCTCACGCACACCGAGATGGACACGTTCGTCAACATCTCGCGCGTGCCGCGCGTGGCCTGGGGCAAGAACAGCAGCACCGCGCTCGACCCCATCGCCGCGTACGACTTTACGGGCGGGTCCATGGCGAACAGTGTCGCGAACTCGTCGCTCGGTACGCTGATCACCATTCCGTACGTCGTCAACAGCATCGGGTTTGGCTCGGCCTCGGCCGGCGTCAACTACACGGGCGTCGGCGACGTCGTCGCCAACCTCTCGTCGCTCGGCGGCGACTCGTACCTCGGCTCGCGCCTCAAGTTCGCCACCACCGTCGGCGGGGTCGGGCGCACCAGCTTTACGTTCTGCTACAACTGGTACGCGCCCGTGTCTGCCAACGTCACCACCGTCGGCCTGTCGGTGTCCACCATCTGGGACCCCTCGCGGCACACGGCCTGGAATGCGGGCGCCGGCGGTGCCGCCTCCATGTTTGCCACGAACAACAATGGCACGCTCTTTGCCTACCCGCCCTCGGGCCCCGCCGCCGTGCCGTACACCGCCGGGCAGTGGAACCGATTTTGCGTGTCGGTCGGCGAGGGCGTGCCGGGCGCGTACGTCACCTACCCGATCGTGACCATCTTTGTCAACGGCGTGCTGCGGCTCAACTACAGCACACAGTTCAGCTACGACGGCTACAACTCGCTGCCCGAGCTCGACAATGCCAACCTGCAGATGCCAGCCACCAGCGTCGGCGTCGACCGCGTGCGTGTCTACAGCTTGGTCTTTAGCGCACAGAACGCACAGGACGAGTTTGACCTCGTGTTCACGCCCACCGCCGCGCCCACCGCCGCCCCCTCGGCCCAGCCCACCGCCACGCCCTCGGCCGCCCCCTCGGCCACACCCACCGCCGCCCCCTCGGCCGAACCCACCGCCGCCCCCTCGGCCGCCCCCTCGTCCGAGCCCACCGCCGCCCCCTCGTCTGCCCCCTCAGCCGAGCCCACCGCTGCGCCC
>JACCDG011443776.1_pt1 | contig 42335 bp, 36 predicted proteins | sample 7442471 | NCBI WGS metagenome assembly JACCDG01 (sample SAMN15323444, study PRJNA562643) | freshwater metagenome | isolation source: river surface water | place: USA:Blue River Watershed | collected 2017-08-17
AAATGATCAACTTGTTTGAAGAGCTGCAGCCAGTTAGCGCTGTAGCTGCAATTGCAGCAACTGCTAAACCAACAACAATCTTTGACAGTTTTTTCATTGGTACCTTTCTGTTTGTCTTCCTGTTCATATATCCCGGGACAGGGAGGTGAGAAGGGTATTAGGGGTGAGAGCGAGTAATCAACATGCGGATGAATTGATCCATATATCGAGATCAAAATCCCGCATGAAATTAGGGATTATTACTTAAATGTTACTTATCAGGGGCCAAAGTGGGATCAATAACCGCAGCAGCTACATCCTTCATCGAGATCCGACGATCCATCGCTGTCTTTTGAATCCAAGAGAAAGCCTCGGGTTCAGAGATATTTAATGCCTTCATCAAAATGCCTTTTGCGCGATCAATTAACTTTCTAGATTCTAATCTCTCGTAAATATCGGCAACCTCAGCCTCCAGAGATTTCATTTGCTTATGTCTACTGATTGCAATCTCAATCGCTGGGACTAAATCATTTATAGAAAAAGGTTTAACTACATACGCCATGACACCAGCGTCGCGTGCGCGCTCAATTAATTCACGTTGACTAAATGCAGTTAACATTAAAACAGGTGAGGTAGAAATGATTTGTTCAGCAGCGGATATACCATCCACCTCTGGCATTTTTACATCCAAAATTGCTAGATCAGGGTTGTGTTGTTTGGCTAATTCAATCGCTACTGCCCCATTTTCAGCTTGGGCAATAACTTCATAACCAGCCTCAGTCAACATCTCAACAAGATCTAACCTAATAATAGTTTCATCTTCGGCGACCAGAATACGAATCTTGTCGGTAGATATTTGTTGACTCATGTGCCTCGAGTCGGATTCGAACCGACACTATACGGTTTTTGAGACCGTCCTCTCTACCGTTGGAGTACCGAGGCGTTTTTTGATTTAGGAAATTAGTTTAAAGCAGTGGGTGAATTAATAGAAATTACTTGCGATATGCAGGTGCTGCGCCGCCTACTGCATCACCTATTTTATGTACGCGCATAGCATTGATTGATCCAGGAATTCCCGGTGGGGATCCAGCCACAATTAAGACTAAATCACCAATATTTACTCGTTTTGAATCAATTAATAATGTATCAACCTGCATAACCATTTCATCGGTGTGATTCACAACGGGAGTAAGCATCGGTTCTACTCCCCATGACAAAGCCATGCGATTGTAGGTTCCAATATCCGGAGTCATTGCAAGCATTGGAATTGGTGAGCGCAATCTAGACATGCGGCGAGCTGAGTCACCACTTTGAGTAAAAGCAACTAAGAACTTTGCGCCAACAGTTGCACCAACCTCAGTTGCCGCCTTGGTTATTGCACCACCTTTTGTTGCAGGTGAATGCTTTAACGGTGGAATTTGATCAAGTGCAACAACCTCTGTGTGTTCAATAATTCTTGCCATGGTTTGCACAGTTTCAATTGGAAAATCACCTACTGAGGTTTCACCAGATAACATCAAGGCATCTGCACCATCTAAAACCGCATTGGCACAATCTGTGGCTTCAGCTCGAGTTGGTCTTGAGTTAGTGATCATTGAATCTAACATCTGGGTGGCAACAATTACCGGCTTTGCAGATTCGCGAGCCAAAGTCACGCACCGCTTTTGCACCATAGGCACTTCTTCAATTGGAAGTTCTACACCTAAATCACCACGAGCAACCATGATGCCATCAAATGCATCGACGATTTCCTGCAAATTATTAACCGCTTGCGGCTTTTCAATTTTTGCAATTACTGGAATGCGAATGCCTTCTTCATCCATAATCTTGTGAACATCTTTTATATCTGCAGCGTTTCTAACAAAGGATAATGCGATGAAGTCAGCGCCAGCCTTTAATCCCCAACGAAGATCAGAAACATCTTTCTCCGACATTGCCGGAACAGATACTGCAACACCTGGCAGATTCAAACCTTTGTTATTGCTGACCATTCCAGGTTGAATTACCTTGGTAACAACATCATTTCCCTTGACCTCAGTAACCTGAACAGTAACTTTGCCATCATCTATCAAAATGTAATCCCCTGGTTTGCAATCTCCAGGTAAACCCTTATAGGTAGTACCAACCTTTTCCTTTGTGCCATCTACTTCATCAGTTGTAATAGTAAAAATATCGCCTCGAGATAACTCATGTGGGCCATCTGAAAATCTAGCCAATCTAATCTTCGGCCCCTGTAAATCAACCAAAATGGCGATTGGCTTACCCGATTTCTTAGCCGCTGCCCGGACCATATTTAAACGATTTTGATGCTCGGTGTAATCACCATGTGAAAGATTTAATCGCGCCATATTCATGCCAGCATCTACTAACTGAGCAATTTTTTCTACAGATTCAACGGCAGGTCCAATTGTGCAGACAATCTTCGCGCGGCGCATGTGAGTACTTTAAACCATTAATGGTCGTGCAGTTGGTTCGATTGGTGAAGGCAGTTGTGTATTTCCAGTTAAGAATTTATCGACACTTGCAGCAGCACTTCTACCCTCTGCAATTGCCCACACAATCAAGGATTGTCCACGTCCTGCATCGCCACATACAAAAACACCCTCTGTAGATGTTGCATATTCAAGATCTCGCTTAATATTTCCACGATCATCAATTTCTACCTCTAATTGCTTTAACAAATCAGATAGTTCTGGACCAGTAAAGCCCATAGCTAAAAAGACTAGATCTGCAGGAATAACCTTTTCAGAGCCGGCAACTTGCTCAAATTTTCCATTTTCAAACTTGGTTTCAACTAACTTAATGCCAGTTAATTCACCAGCAGAGTTCTTAATAAATTCTTGTGTAGAAACAGAGTACATGCGCTCCCCTGCTTCCTCATGTGCGCTGCTTACTCGATAGATCATGGGATAAGTAGGCCATGGTTGAGTTGATGGTCGCTCATCGGTTGGACGAGGCATGATCTCCAATTGCGTAACCGATTTAGCGCCTTGTCTAATTGCAGTTCCTAAACAATCTGCGCCAGTATCGCCACCACCAAGAATCACTACATCTTTACCAGCAGCATTAATTAGTGGTTGATCGATTTCACCTAGTGCTTGTTTATTTCCCCAAGGCAGATACTCCATCGCTTGATAAACACCAATTGCATCTCGACCTGGCACATTGATTTCACGCCAATTTGTGGCACCAATAGCGATTACAACAGCATCGTACTTACTTCTAAGTTGTGCTCCCGTAATATCTTTTCCAGCGGTTACGCCAGTTCTGAATCTGGTGCCCTCTTGCTCCATTTGATAAATGCGACGATCAACAATTGCTTTCTCCATTTTGAACTCTGGAATTCCGTAACGTAGAAGTCCACCAATTTTCTCTGCGCGCTCATATACCGCAACCGTGTGTCCAGCTCGAGTTAATTGTTGCGCCGCTGCTAAGCCAGCTGGCCCTGAACCAATTACAGCCACTGTTTTTCCAGTTAAACGATCCGGTACAAGTGGCTTAACTCTTTTTTCAAGAAATGCCTCCTCGATTGTGCGAAGCTCTACCTGTTTAATGGTTACTGCATCTGCATTTATGCCAATAACACATGCGGTTTCACAAGGTGCTGGACACAATCTTCCGGTGAACTCTGGAAAATTATTTGTAGCATGCAATCTATCTATCGCTTCTGCCTTCTCATTTCGCCAAATTAAGTCATTCCATTCAGGGATTAAATTGCCTAGTGGGCAGCCTTGATGGCAAAAAGGAATTCCACAATCCATGCAACGTCCAGCTTGTTTTTGTAGATGAGAAAACTCCTGCTCTTCGTAAACCTCTTTCCAATCTTTAATTCGCACATCAACTGGTCGGCGTTTAGGAGTCTCTCGCGGAGTATTTAAAAAACCTTTTGGATCAGCCATTTATCGCCGCCATAACTGCTCCTTCAATTGGCATGCCCTCGCGTTGTGCTTTGCTCATAATCTCTAGAACACGGGCATAATCACGTGGCATTACGAGAGAAATCCGAGCCTTCGCTGATCTCCAATCAGCCAATAACTCTTTGGCAATTTGAGAGCCAGTTTCTTTGTGGAACAAGGTAATTAGATCAAAGAGAATCTGTTCTTGATCAGATGGAATCGCAATAACATCAACCATCTCTGGGTTTATTAATTTTTGATCTAAATCAAGTACGAAGGCGCGACCACCAGACATGCCGGCTGCAAAATTTCTGCCAGTTTTTCCGAGTACAACAACGGTGCCACCAGTCATGTACTCACAACCGTGATCACCTACACCTTCAACGACAGCGATTGCACCAGAGTTTCTTACGCAGAATCGCTCACCTACTACTCCGCTGATTAAAATCTCACCAGATGTTGCACCATATCCAATGACATTTCCAGCAATGACATTTTGATTTGCGGCAAATTTGGATTTCTCATCCGGACGAATAATTACGCGCCCACCAGATAATCCCTTTGCCACATAATCATTACTGTCGCCAAATAATCTGATTGTTAAACCGGAGGGAATAAATGCTCCTAATGATTGACCAGCTGAACCATGTAAATTCAACTCGATCGTATTAGCTGGCAAACCAACTCCACCAAATTTCCGAGTTATCTCTGCACCCAACATAGCGCCAACTGTCCGGTTTACATTTCGTACTGGCATCTCAATCTTTACCGGTTTGGTTTTTTCTAGAGAATCTTTAGCTAGTTGAATTAACTGATTGTCCAAAGCATTAACTAATCCATGGTCTTGGGTTGTGGTGTTTTTTCGAGCCGAGGTATCGGTAGGTGCAACAAGCAGCGGCGCTAAATTCAAGCCCGATGCTTTCCAATGATTAATTGCATTTTTAGTTTCAAGTAATTCAACACGACCAATCGCCTCATCCAAACTCTTAAACCCAAGTTCAGCTAGTAATTCACGAACCTCTTCGGCGATGTACTCAAAAAATGTTTCCACAAACTCTGGCTTGCCAGTAAATTTTTTGCGTAGCTCTGGATTTTGTGTTGCTACACCTACTGGACAGGTATCTAAATGGCAAACTCGCATCATTACGCATCCAGATACAACCAGTGGAGCGGTAGCAAAACCAAACTCCTCAGCCCCAAGTAAAGCTGCGATCATTACATCTCTACCAGTTTTCATCTGACCATCAACCTGCACCACAATGCGATCTCTTAATCCATTTAACATCAAGGTCTGTTGAGTTTCGGCAAGACCTAACTCCCATGGAGCTCCAGCATGTTTTAATGAGGTAAGTGGTGAAGCGCCAGTGCCACCATCATGACCGGAAATTAAAACCACATCAGCATGTGCCTTACTTACACCGGCTGCAACTGTGCCCACTCCAACTTCAGCAACTAATTTCACGTGAATACGTGCTTGATTATTAGCATTTTTTAAATCATGGATTAATTGAGCTAAATCCTCAATTGAGTAAATGTCATGATGAGGTGGTGGTGAAATCAAGCCAACGCCAGGTGTTGAGTAACGGACCTTAGCGATCCATGGGTAAACCTTGTTACCAGGAAGTTGACCACCCTCACCTGGCTTTGCTCCTTGCGCCATCTTTATTTGAATATCTTGAGCATTAACCAAGTACTCGCTGGTTACACCAAAGCGACCACTGGCAACCTGTTTGATCGCTGACTTTCTCGAATCACCATTTATATCTGGAATATTTCTAGCTGGATCCTCCCCACCTTCACCCGTGTTGGATTTACCGCCAATTCGATTCATCGCAATTGCTAATGTTTCATGTGCTTCTTGCGAAATAGAGCCGTATGACATTGCACCAGTTGCAAATCGTTTGATGATCTCCGATGCAGGCTCAACCTGATCTATCGGTATTGATTTGCGCCCTTGGCTTTTAAATTCAAATAACCCTCTTAGGGTCATTAGATTCTTTGATTGATCATCAACAGATTTTGTGTACTGCTTAAAAATATCAAAGCGTTTATTTCGAGTGGCATGCTGCAATTTAAATACTGTCTCTGGATTGAAAAGATGTGGTTCGCCATCTCGGCGCCATTGGTACTCTCCCCCGATTGGAAGTCGTTTACTTCCTGGAATTTCACCACCTGGTGGATAGGCAATATGGTGACGCTTGATCGTTTCTTCCGCAATCACATCTATTCCAACGCCACCTAATCTTGAAGTAGCGCCAACAAAGTACTCATCCACAAACTCTTTAGATAATCCGATAGCTTCGAAAATTTGCGCACCCGTATAAGAGGCGATGGTCGATACACCCATCTTGGACATTACCTTTAATACACCTTTACCAAGTGATTTAATTAAATTTCTAACAGCCTTCTCTGGAGTAATTCCAGTGATAACTCCCTGTCTAACTAAATCCTCCGCACTTTCCATCGCGAGATACGGATTAACCGCAGCGGCACCAAAACCAATAAGTAGTGCAACATGGTGAACCTCTCGAACCTCACCAGACTCAACTACCAATCCAACCTTGGTGCGAGTCTTCTCTCTGATTAAATGATGATGTACTGCAGATGTAAGCAGCAAGGATGGGATTGGTGCATTTTCGGCATCGCCATCTCGATCTGAAAGAACGATGATTCGGGCACCCTCATTAATAGCCTTTGATACTTCAGCGCGAATTTCATCTATACGTTTAGCTAAGCCAGCGCCACCACCTGCAATTGGAAATAATCCGCGAACAGTGTGAGAAGCAAAGCCAGGATGATCACCATCAGCATTAACATGAATAATCTTTGCTAACTCATCATTATCAATAACTGGAAATTGCAATGAGATTTGCCGACATGATGCAGGACCGGGATCTAATAAATTGTGCTCAGGTCCAATCGATCCACCTAAGGATGTAACCAATTCTTCTCTGATCGCATCAAGTGGTGGATTAGTTACCTGCGCAAATAATTGGGCAAAGTAATCAAATAACAATCTAGATTTAGTTGAAAGAGCGGCAATTGGAGTATCGGTACCCATAGAACCCAATGGCTCTGCACCATTTTTTGCCATCGGCGTAATAATTATTCGCAGCTCCTCTTCGGTGTAACCAAAGGCTCGCTGTCTTCTTACTACAGATGAGTGTGGGTAAACAATATGTTCGCGGGCAGGAAGATCACTTAATCTAACTAAGCCGGCATGCAACCAATCGCTATATGGCGCAGCTTTTGCTAATCCATCTTTAATTTCATCATCTTCAATAATTCGACCTTGTGCAATATCAACTAAAAACATTTTGCCAGGTTGCAGCCGGCCTTTGCGAATAATTTTCTCGGGCGCAACATCTAAGACACCAGCCTCTGATGCAAGAATTACAACTCCATCATCTGTAACCCAAAATCTTGATGGACGTAATCCATTGCGATCTAATACCGCACCAATCTGTTTGCCATCTGTGAAAGTTACACAAGCCGGTCCATCCCATGGCTCCATTAATGTTGAGTGAAATGCGTAAAAATCTCTTAACTTTGGATCCATGCTGGTGTGATTTTCCCAGGCCTCTGGAATCATCATTAAGACTGAGTGAGGTAATGATCTACCTCCGAGATAAAGCAATTCGAGTACTTCATCAAAGGATGCAGAATCTGATCCAGCGGGATCTACGATTGGAAATAATCTCTTCAAATCTCCGGGAATTAAATCACTTGCAAGCAGTGTTTCCCGAGCTCTCATCCAGTTTCTATTTCCTTTAACGGTATTGATCTCACCGTTGTGGGCGATGAATCGGTATGGATGAGCAAGTGGCCAAGAAGGAAATGTATTTGTAGAAAATCTAGAGTGGACTAAAGCAAGCGGTGATTCCACCAATGGATTTGATAGATCGGTGAAGAACTCCTCTAGCTGACCAGTTGTAAGCATTCCTTTGTAAACAATGGTGCGAGATGAAAGTGATGGAACGTAAACTGAAAGAGTGTGCTCGATACGCTTGCGGAAACAAAAGGCAATTCGATCTAAATCTAAATCTGATTCATCATTTTCCCCAGCTATGAAGATTTGTTCAAACTCTGGCATTACTGAGATTGCGGTCTTGCCTAGGCTTTTTGAATCTGTTGGAACAGTGCGCCAACCTAAAACTCGAATCCCTTCTTCCTTAGCGATTACAGAAATCTCTTTTTGTATTTGTGCCTTATCGTTGCTCTTTTCAATAAAGAAAATTCCTGATGCATATTTACTCACCGGTGGTAAAGAAAAATCAAGGACTGATCTGTAAAACTTATCTGGTTGGCAGATTAAAATTCCGGCGCCATCTCCGCTATCTGGCTCGGCGCCAGATGCGCCTCGATGCTCTAAATTTCGTAATGCAGTTAATCCGTTGGCGACAATTTCATGGGTTGCTTCTTTATTTAGAGTTGCAACCATCGCAACACCACAAGCATCATGCTCATTGGCAGGGTTGTACAACCCAATTGCTTTTGGGGTTGTTGAAAATAACTCAATACCGCTCAAGATTTGTTGGCCGCTCCCGTACAAGGGTCGGGACATCGATGGCCCAACTGCAGATTACTTCCTGTTGCAAATAGTAGCAGGTGGTTAAATCCCGCTGAGGTGCACCAAAGATCCAATTCCCGCTGTGATGATCATTCCTAAGGCGCCGCCAATAAATATCCGAATAATTGTGCGCAGTACTGGGGAGGCAGCGATCTTGGCACTGGCATAACCGGTAATTATTAATCCGAAAACGGTAAAGAGAATTATTGAGAAAACCTGTTTGCCAGGAGTAGGAGCTAACGCACCTAGAAATGGAATCGCACCGCCAAGTGTGAAACTAACTGCCGATGCAAAGCCGGCCTGAATTGGTCTTGCTTTGGTGTGTTCAAACTGTCCAAGTTCATCTCTAAGGTGTGCACCGAGGGCATCTTTTTCGGTCAATTCATTTGCGACCTCTGTTGCCAATTTATCGGACAAGCCCCGCTGAATATAAATATCCTTTAGCTCTTGTAACTCACCTGCTGGATCTAATTCAAGTTGTTGAATCTCAATTTGCCGATCCGCTTCTTCAATATCATTTTGCGATTTAACAGAGACATACTCTCCCACCGCCATCGACATCGCACCCGCAGCAATTCCAGCTAAGCCAGCTGTGATTAAAAAATCATTTGCCTGAGCTGCTGATACACCAATCATCAAGCTGGCGGTAGATACCAAGCCATCATTTGATCCCAACACCGCTGCTCGTAACCAACCAGCACGATGAGCTCGATGCTCTAAATTGCGCTTGATAACTTCCTTTGAGGCCACGCTGGAATCTTAGTCGTTGGTATTTTTATTTTTGGTAATGCCACGCGATTTATACAGATAAAGCGCAGATGAAGCCAACACTAATAGTGAAACCCAAATATTTAATCTAAGGCCAAGAATTAAATTAGCGGAATCGATCCGTAGCGCTTCGATCCATACTCTTCCTGTGGTATAGCCAAATACGTAAATTGCAAAGATATCACCCGGATTGTTTGTGATTTTCTTCAACCAATTTGGCATTTTGATAATTAAAAATGCTAAGGCCGAGCACCAAATCAATTCATATAAAAATGTTGGATGAAAGGTTTCAAAATCCTTGTATCCAAAAGGTCTTTCAAATTTAGGAACAGTTAGTGACCAAGGCAAGGTAGATGGTGAGCCAAACAATTCAACATTGAACCAATTGCCGATTCTTCCGATCGCCTGAGCCAAGAGAATTCCAGGTGCCACCGCATCCAGGAAATGTGGGAAGCTCAATGTGGTTTTGTGAGTTCGATAATAAATTAATGCCGCAACAGCACCCAGTGATATTGCGCCCCAAATTCCTAAACCACCCTCCCAGATTTTGAATGCATCTGATGGGGTTCCATTTTCGCCGAAGTACTTCTCAGGTGTTGTTATTACATGGTAGATACGTCCACCAACAATTCCTGCTGGTACCGCCCACACTGCAGCTTCGGAAATATCTTCGGGATCTCCACCTGAACTTTTATACCGAACTCTGCCAACCCAAATAGCCACGGCAATGCCAATCAAGATGCAAAGTGCGTAGTAATGAATAGTTAGCGGACCTATCTCCAACCGTGAGTTAGTTGGAGATGGGATAAATGCGAAATTAATTACTTAACTCCGGCCGCAGCAAGTGCAGCCCTGAACTTAACTGGATCCATATATTCGGTATTTCGGTCAATCTCTTTGCCATTGATCTTTACCGTAGGCGTGCTATTTACATTTGATGCAGCAGATGCTTGTGCCACATTTTTAGTCCAATCAACATAGGTGCCGTCGGTTACACATTTTTCAAAGCTTGCTGATTTAAGACCGATTGAGTTACCAAGACGCTTCATGTAATCACCTGTCCAAAGACCTGAGTTTTCGGCGGATGATTGGTTTTGAAAGATAGCAAGATTCATATCTAAAAACTTATTTTCATCTGCAGCACAAGCAGCTGCATTTGCTGCCAAAATTGATTCAGCACCAATAAATGTCATTGGGTGAACCACGATCTTGGCCTTTCCAGCCGCAGCAATCTCAGACAAGTATCCGCCATTGATAATCTCAAAGTTCTTACAAACTGGGCATTGATAATCCACATAGATATCGATTTGTGGGGTGGCGGTTGGATTTAAAACAATTCCATATCCATCTGCTTCAGAGACAGAAGCTGGCACTAGTGCGGTTGAACTTGAGCGATTGCTGATAAATGAGAAGATGACTCCGACAATAACAATAAAAGAGATCATGCCAATTACTAAATTACGAGTGCCTTTATCTGAACCGCTATTGCTAGCCATTACTCTCCCTTTACTCTCTCTTTATTGAATGATTACTAATTTTTAACTACCGCTTCTCTAACGCAAATCTACCGCTTGGAAAGCGATAAAGGTAAATAGCCATGAGCATCAAACCAATATCTCTCAGTATTTCCTCTAAATACTTTGTTTCACTTGGGTCAATAGTGCCGCCGCCGCCGAAGCAACCGCAATCAATGCTGAGGCCACGAGCCCAAGCCTGAGAAATTGCTAAGATAAAAATTAACATTGTTACGCCACCTAGAAGTGCCGATATTTTGACCGCCACACCAAGAATTAATAACGCACCTACCCCAATTTCAAACCATGGCAGCACATAACCAAAAAAGTTTGCGATATCCACCGGAAGTACCTCATAGGCACGAACTGACATTGCAGATTTTTGCGGATTACCAACCTTTAAACCCCCTGCAACCAACAAAACTCCTCCGAGGGTTAACCGAAACAAGAAGGTAAACCATGATTGGAATTGATTTAATTTTTTTAACATAACTAACTCCTCTTCACACCTTCTGAGAGCGCTTGCGCTAACTCCTTAACCTTGCGTAAACCTTTTCGACCCGCTCCATACTGTTGAATAATTTTAATGAAGGCAGAGCCAACTATTACGCCATCTGCATACTTGGCGACCTCATGTGCCTGCTCTTTGGTAGAGACACCAAGCCCAACTGCAACTGGTAGGGATGAGAATTTTTTAATTCGCGACACCAACTGGCTGGCATTGCCAGATACGGAATCTCGAGTTCCAGTGACACCCATCAAACTTGCAGCGTAGATAAATCCAGAACATTGATTTGTAACTTGAGGCAGGCGATCATCCGATGAGCTGGGTGCAACAACATAAACTCGATCCACGCCTTTTGCATTACATACCTCACGCCATTGCATCGACTCTTCAATAGTTAAATCTGGGGTGATAACTCCACTGCCACCGGCTTGTGCAATTGATTGGGCAAACTTAGCCACACCATACTTTTCAATTGGGCTCCAGTAGCTCATCACTAAAGATGGTGCACCAAGCAGCACACTGTTGTTTAGTAATTCAAAAACTTCTGTAGCGCCTGTTCCATTGTTTAAAGATTGTTCGGATGCTGCTTGAATCACTGGACCATCCATTACTGGATCTGAGTATGGGTATCCGATCTCCATAATGTCTACACCGCCGGCAATCATCGCTTTAACAATTTTCTTTGCCGAGCGCTGAGATGGAAATCCAGCAGGTAGGTAACCGATTAACGCTGCGCGATTTTCTGATTTTGCCTTGGCAAAGATGGAGCTTAAGGAGCTACTCATTAACGTGGCAGGCCAAAGTACTCAGCTGCAGTTTGCACATCCTTATCGCCACGTCCGGAAAGGTTTATCAACAATGTGGCATCTTTTCCAAGTTCATTTCCAATTTCTAATGCACCAGCAAGTGCGTGCGCTGTTTCGATAGCAGGAATAATTCCCTCTGTTTTGCAAAGTAAAGAGAATGCATACATAGCCTTGTCATCATTTACAGCTCGATACTCAGCACGACCGATATCATTTAAAAATGCGTGCTCAGGTCCAACACCTGGATAATCCAAGCCAGCTGAAATTGAATGTGATTCAACTGTTTGACCATTTTCATCTTGCAATACATATGAACGAGTTCCATGAAGTACACCTGGCTTGCCACCGGAAATAGTTGCAGCGTGCTTTCCTGTTTCAATTCCGCTGCCACCTGCCTCTAATCCAATTAAACGAACTGATTTATCATCGATAAATGGGTGGAAAATCCCGATTGCATTTGAGCCACCGCCAACGCAAGCAAGTACAGCATCAGGTAATTTTCCAGTTAACTCTAAAACCTGAGCACGAGCTTCAACGCCAATAATTCGTTGAAAATCTCTAACAATAGTTGGGAATGGATGTGGACCTGCAACTGTGCCAAGTAGGTAATGGGTATCTGCAACATTTGTCACCCAATCACGCATTGCTTCATTGATCGCATCCTTTAGTGTCTTTGAACCTTGCGTAACCGGCACTACCTCTGCACCTAACAACTTCATACGAGCAACATTTAAAGCTTGGCGCTTGGTATCGGCCTCACCCATGTAAACAACACATTCCAAACCAAATAATGCTGCTGCTGTTGCTGATGCAACGCCATGTTGACCTGCGCCAGTTTCAGCAATAATTCTCTTCTTTCCCATTCGCTTGGAAAGAAGTGCTTGACCTAAAACATTATTTATCTTGTGACTACCCGTATGATTTAAATCTTCGCGCTTTAGTAAAATCTTTGCGCCACCTGCATGTTCGGCAAATCTTTTTGCTTCAGTAATTATGCTGGGACGTCCGGTGTAGCTTTTGTGAAGTTCAGTTAATTCCTGCGCAAACTTAGGATCATTTTGTGCCGATTCGTGTGCGGCTGCTAGTTCATCAAGCGCTGCGATTAATGCTTCTGGAACAAATCTTCCACCATAGGGACCAAAGTGGCCAATTAACTCAGATTGTGATGAACTCATATAGATAACTTTAGGCGATCTTTACCGATTAAGTAATTCTTTGATCGTACTCTCAGGATTGAGAGATTTCACAAGGGTTTCGCCAACCAAGATTGCAGTTGCGCCTAATTCTTCCACCGCCGCCACCTGCGCTCTAGTGCTGATTCCAGACTCTGCCACCTTAATCAAATTTGATGGCAGATGAGGAAAGATCAACTCAAAATTGGCATCTGAGACCTCTAGCGTTTTTAGGTTTCGCGAATTAACTCCAATAATTTGTGCATTTAGTTCAACTGCAGCGGCAGCCTCATTCTCATCATGAACCTCAACTAAAACATCCATGCCCAATTCATTTGCTAATTGAAAATAATCTTTTAATTGCGTCGGTGTTAATCCTGCGACGATCAATAAGATCATATCTGCGCCGATTAAACGAGATTCATAGACTTGGAACTCTGTGACAATAAAATCCTTACGTAGCACCGGAAGATTTATCGCTTCTCTAACTGCAGTCAGATCTGAAATTTGACCATTAAATCTGCGTTGTTCAGTAAGAACGCTAATTACATCTGCTCCGCCACTTTGATACTTAACCGCTAGCTTTGCTGGATCGCTTATCTCTGCAAGTACACCCTTGCTTGGTGAAGATCGCTTAACCTCCGCAATCAATCTTGTTCCTGATTTACCCAATGCGTTTTTAGCGCTGCGCAACTGTGGTGCCTCAGACAATCGCGATACCAATTGCGAGATTGGAACCTCTCGAGATTTCACATCTTCAATTACGCCTTCGATAATCTGATCAAGTACAGATGAGTTACTCATCAGTGGGATCCTCTCCTTTTGTTAGAGAGTTCCATTGATTTTTTCCGTTTCTTTCATAACGTTGCGAATTACTTCCCTTATTCAACAGGGATACGGCATAGCCAATAATGAAGATAGCGAAGGCGGTTAACAGTAATGACTTCATTTACGTACCATTTCATTTGCAGTTGCAACTGCACCCAATACTGCCGCTGCTTTATTTATGCACTCTTGATTCTCTGATATTGGATCAGAGTCAGCAACAATTCCAGCACCTGCCTGAACGTAAACCTTGCTACCTTTAATTACAGCAGTTCGAATTGCTATACAAGCATCTATATTTCCAGTGAAATCTAAGTAACCAATGGTCCCACCGTAGATTCCTCTACGGGTTGATTCATTATCCTCAATTATTTGCATAGCTCTTGGCTTTGGTGCACCTGACAATGTTCCTGCGGGAAATACTGCAAACAATGCCTCAATTGCTGAGAATCTCTTTGCTAATTTACCAACAACTGTTGAAACAATATGCATAACATGTGAGTATCGCTCAATCTGCATGAACTCAGTAACCTCAACTGTCCCCGCTTCACAAACTCGACCAAGATCATTTCTGCCTAAATCCACCAACATTAAGTGCTCTGCTCGCTCTTTCGGATCGGCTAATAATTCATCTGCATTTTTTTGATCTACCGTATTATCTTTGCTGCGCGCTCTTGTTCCGGCGATGGGATGAATCATCACATCATCACCAGTTACCTTTACCAACGCCTCAGGGCTTGAACCGACTACCGATAAGTCATCGGCAAATTTGAATAGGTACATATAGGGACTGGGATTGTGTTCTCGTAAGACTCGATAAATATCAAATGCATCTGCTGATGATTGCATCTCAAATCTTTGCGACAAGACAACCTGAAAAGCCTCACCCGCCTTTATCTCCTCCTTAATCAATCCAACTCTTTTAATAAACTCTTCATCTCTAGTGCCGCGCTGAAATGTAGGTGTGGATCTTTCAGGAACTTTGGATAATGTCACCGAAGGCAGAGTAGTTAGATCCTTACTCATGTTCTCTAAACGATTGAGTGCCCTTTGATATGCATCATCTACGCGATCGGCACTTCCATCCCAATTAATTGCATTTGCAATTAAAGTTATTTGGTTTTCTTGGTGATCAAAGACAGCAAGATCAGATGTAAGGAGCATAGTTATCTCAGGAATTGAGAGGTCATCAATTGTGCTGGGGTTGATCTTCTCCAACCGCCTGATGATTTCATAACCTAAGTAACCAACTAATCCCCCGGTCAGTGGCGGCAAATCTGAAAATTTCGGCGACTTCAGTTGTGCCGTGGAAATACGCAGCGCAGCTAATGGATCAACTCCAGTCGGAGCACCAGCTGGCATAACACCTCTCCAAAATACAGATCCGGATTTTTCCGTAAGCGTTGCTTCGCTGTTAACACCAATAAATGAGTATCTCGACCAAACACCATTTGATTCAGCCGATTCCAATAAAAATGTGTCAACTCGATTTTGTGCCAACTTCAAGTAAATACTTAATGGCGTTTCATTATTTGCTGGAATTTTTTTGGCAACTGGAATTACGTTAAAGCTTTGAGCATAATCTCGGAAGCTCTCTAAAGTAATTGGATGGGCCACGGGAGTATTCTGCCGTAAGGCCGAACTTGCATTCTCCTGATTAATAGCATGCAGAGAGCGCTGAATTTAGATCAATCTGACCTGAGTAAAGTGCTTTACCTAACACCACTCCATCAATCTCCATATGTCGCAAATTTCTTAAATCATCGACGCTACGAACGCCACCACTAGCAATAACTGCGGCCCTCGTTCTTTCCTTTACCCTTTTTAGCAAATCAAAGTTTGGACCAGTTAGAGCGCCATCGGTCTCAATATCGGTAATGATAAATCTGCTGCAGCCTAGGGAATTTAAATTATCAATCATTAGATTCAGATCGCCAAGGTTTTGACCGCTACCTCTTGCGACTAATTCATTAGAGTCCGCTGCGACATCCAAACTAACACTTAGTCGATCGCCATGAATTTTCAATACTTGTTTAATCCAGCTCAGATTAAGCAATGCTGAGGTGGCTAAATTTATATGTTTTGCTCCAGTGCTAAGGGCAAATTCAAGAGTTTGCTGATTGTTAATGCCGCCTGATAACTGAAATGCAATTCCTGGAGTGAATGTAATCTCTTTGATTTGAGCGTTGTTACTTCCCGTGCCGAAAGCTAAATCTAAATCCACCAAGTGAATCCACTTGCTGCCCGCACTGATAAATTGTTTTACAACATCTGCAGGATCTCCGAAATTTTCCGCAGTGCTTAATTGAGCTTTTACTAATCTCGCTGCTTTCCCATCTTTAATATCAACTGCTGGGTACAGCTCCAAAGGTTTCATTTTAGGAAACTAAGCAATCTGGTCCTAAAACTGTTTTTAAATCAGCTGATAGTGAAGGTGAGGAGGTTACCTTCAATCCCTCATCAAGCTTTAAAATAGTTTTTTTACCATTTTCATCTAATTGCAGATGTACCTCTCTGCTTCCAGGATGTGATCGCAGAATTTCCTTCATACGTTCAATTACTGGAGGTGTGCACCTAGACATTTCCATTGAAATAACAAGTGGGCCGGTTGGAATTTGATTTAAATCTGGCAAGGTTAAATCAAGTGCTGAAATTCTTGGTTGTTCTTCCCGTTTATCTACACGACCTCTAATTGCAACAATGCGATCCTCTACTAAATTCACGCCGTGAGTTGAGTATGAGTTAGAAAAGAACATGACATCGACAGCTCCATCCAAATCCTCTACCGTGACAATTGCCCATGGAGTTCCTTGTCTAGAGACTTTTCGTTGTACCTGGGTGATTAAACCGCCGATCGTGATAATTTGATCATGATTAACATCTGCTAATTGGCTTATAGGCATATCGGCAGCTGCTCTTAAAATATGTTCAACGCCAAGTAATGGGTGATCAGATACATACAATCCCAACATTTCACGTTCATATGAAAGTAACATTGATTTTTCCCATTCACCCAATGGAATATCAAGTGCTAAGCCACTGACTGAGGTTGCCGATGTATCAACTCCGAATAGATCAAACTGCCCAATAGCCTCTGCCCGCTTCGCCTCGGAGACAGCATCGATAGCCTCTAAATAAATCATCATTAGGCCTTTGCGTGAGTGCATTAATGAGTCGAAAGCACCTGCTTTGATTAGGGATTCGATAGTTTTCTTATTACACACTAATGCATCAACTTTGGTGAGAAAATCTCCAAAACTTATGTACTTACCCTTTGAGATTCGGTTGCTGATAATTGAAGCAACCACATTCTCGCCAACATTTCGAACAGCGGTTAAGCCAAATCGTATATCTGCACCTCTGGGAGTGTAATCGGAGTCAGATTCATTTACATCAGGTGGTAAAACTTTTATTCCCATGCGACGACACTCATTTAAGTAAAGCGCGCTCTTATCTTTATCATCTCGCACACTTGTTAATAAGGCTGCCATGTACTCAGTTGGATAATTTGCCTTCAAGTAGGCGGTCCAAAATGAAAGTAAGCCGTAACCTGCGCTGTGGGCCCTATTAAAAGCGTAATCAGAGAAAGGAATTAAGGTTTGCCACAATTTTTCAACCGCATCTGCTGAAAACTTATTTTGCTTCATACCGGATTCAAAGTGAACCCGCTCTTTATCTAGAATCTCTTTATTCTTTTTACCCATCGCCTTACGTAGCAGATCTGCGCGTCCAAGGGAGAAACCTGCAACCTTACGGGCGATTGCTAGTACCTGTTCCTGATAAACAATTAAGCCATAGGTGTCCTTTAATATTTCATTTAACGGTTGCTCTAATTCAGGATGAATTGGTACTGGCAACTTTCGACCATTTTTGTAATCTGCGTACTTGTTGTGTGAATCCTCGCCCATTGGTCCTGGTCGATAAAGCGCAATTACCGCTGAAATATCCTCAAAGCTATCTGGCGCCATAGATCTAAGTAGGGCGCGAATTGGTGCACTATCTAATTGGAAAACTCCTAATGTGTCACCACGCGACAACAATTCAAAGGTTTTCTTATCGGACAAAGGCAGATCCTCAAGTACAACAGTCTTTCCTAAATTATTTTTGATATTGATTAAACAATCATCTAATACAGATAAATTTCTAAGTCCTAAGAAATCCATCTTCAATAAACCGGTTGCCTCACAGGCACCCATATCAAATTGAGTAATGACAGCGCCATCTGATTCGCGACGATGAATTGGAATCACATCAAGTAATGGTTCTTTACTCAAGATTACGCCGGCGGCATGCACTCCCCATTGTCGCTTCAATCCTTCAATACCAAGTGCGGTATCAACAATTCGCTTGGAATCTGGATCGGCATCGTAAAGGGCACGAAGCTCTGAAGCCTCACCATATCTCTCATCATTAACATCAAATACACCGGCTAGTGAAATATCTTTGCCCATTACTGAAGGTGGCAAAGATTTAGTTAATTTTTCGCCTAGAGCGTATGGATATCCAAGTACTCGAGTTGAGTCTTTGATTGCTTGTTTAGATTTGATAGTGCCGTAGGTAATAATCTGCGCTACTCGATCATCACCATACTTTGCGGTTGCGTATTGAATCATTTCAGAGCGCCTGCGCTCATCAAAATCTAAATCAATATCTGGCATAGAGATACGTTCTGGATTTAAGAATCGCTCAAACAACAATCCAAATTTAATTGGATCCAAACCGGTAATTCCCAGTGCATAAGAAACTAAGGAGCCAGCGGCAGATCCTCGACCTGGACCAACTCTGATACCTACTTCACGAGCATGATTACATAAATCTGCAACCACTAAGAAGTAGCCAGGAAATCCCATCTTGATCATTACATCTAATTCAAAATCAAGGCGTTCCTGATACTCAGCAGGAACTTTGCCATCCATTTTTTTATTGAGTCCAAGATTTGCCTGTTTAATTAACCAAGAATCCTCGCTCTCATTATTCGGTACGGGAAATTGCGGCAGTAAATTTTCGCCTTCGCGCATGGTGGTATTGCAACGCTCGGCAATTAATAATGTGTTATCGCAGGACTCTGGAAACTCTTTAAACAACTCTCGCATTTGTTTTGCGCTCTTTAGATAAAACTCTGAATTTTCAAATTTAAATCGTTTGGGATCTGCCAGCGTGGAACCAGATTGGATACAAAGTAAAACTTCATGTGCAGATGAATCTTCATGGTGGGTATAGTGCAAATCATTGGTTGCTAATAACGGCAGCTTTAGCTCTTTGCCCAATTTTATTAGATCAGCAAAGGTTCGTTTTTCAATATCAATATTGTGATCCATGATTTCAAGAAAGTAATTATCTTTACCGAAAATATCCTGTAATTCACTCGCAGCCTTGATTGCATCCTTATATGCACCCATCCGCAAGCGAGTTTGGATTTCACCACCTGCACATCCAGTAGTTCCAATAATCCCCGATGCGTACTTGGCAAGTAATTCACGATCCATACGAGGTTTGTAGTAAAAACCTTCCAGGGAGGCCAAGGAAGATAATTTGAATAAATTAGATAATCCAAGATTATTTTCGGCGAGCAATGTCATGTGGGTGTATGCGCCGCCGCCAGAAACATCATCCTCTCCGCCTTCGGCCCACTTAACTCGACGTTTATCAAATCTTGATTCCGGGGCCACATAAGCTTCAATACCAATGATTGGTTTGATGCCGGCCTTCTTCGCTATTTTGTGAAATTCAAATGCGCCAAATACATTTCCATGATCAGTCATCGCCACTGCCGGCATCTTTTGCCGAGCTACCTCTTCAACTAGCTCTGAAATCTTTGCAGCACCATCAAGCATTGAATATTCAGTGTGAACATGCAGATGTACGAAATTTTCAGATTTTTCAGGCATTAGGTGGCGAGATTACTACTGAGATTTATTTCTAGCGTTGATTATCGGCCAGCAGGCCAAGTGAGCGTGTCAGATCTGCAGGGTATTCCGCAGTAAATGAGATTCGCTCCCCTGTTGCTGGGTGATTAAAGGCTAATACTTTGGCGTGTAGCCATGGTCTAGAAATAGATAATCGTTGTGCAAGCGAAGGATCTGCGCCATAAGTTAAATCACCAACTAGCGGGTGGTGCAACGCTGAAAAATGAACTCTAATTTGATGTGTCCGTCCAGTTTCTAGTTCGATCTCCATCAACGAGACTGCAGGAAAAACCTCCAAAGTTTTGTAATGAGTTATAGATGGCTTCCCATTTGCAACAACTGCAAATCGATAATCTTCTCGCGGATGCCGATCAATTGGAGCATCAATCGTTCCAGTTGTGGGATCCATGTGTCCTTGCACCAAAGCGTGGTAAACCTTTGAAACGGTGCGATTTCGAAATTGATCTTTTAAACTTGAATAAGCAATTTCATTTTTTGCAACCACCATTAAGCCTGATGTTCCTACATCTAATCGGTGAACAACGCCCTGTCGTTCGGCGGCGCCAGAGGTAGCTAATTGATAACCCGCCGCAAAAATTGCACCTACAACTGTGGCGCCTTGCCAGCCAGGACTGGGATGCGCTGCAATACCAACCGGTTTATTTATGACAATCACATAATCATCATCGTAAACAACATCTAAGCCATCTATTGGAGTTGCAGTTAACTTTGCCTCACCTTTAGCAGGCGGCATGGTAATTTCTATTTGATCTGCTGCGCTTACCTTAAAAGATTTGGAGACAGGCTTTCCATCTTTTACTACTTCTTGCGCATCAATTAAGCCAACAATTACATTTCTAGAAAGGCCAAGTAATCTAGATAATGCCGCATCAACTCTTTCTCCGGCTAAACCATCTGGAATGCTTAATGAACGCACCTCACGATCATTCATCAGATTTACCCTTGCCATAAAAATCAATATTTTTTGCCGACAGAATGGTTATTAAAATAGCTGAAGAAACTACTGCAGTATCTGCGATGTTAAAAACCGGCCAATTAGGAATTTGAATCCAATCGACAACCTCACCTTGCAGCGCGCCAGGAGCACGAAAAATTCGATCAGCTAAATTTCCAAAAATTCCACCAAGTACTAAACCTAGAGCTATTGCCCACGGGGTGGATTTAACCTTTCGACTAAAGTAAAAAATAACTGCAACCATTATCATTGAAAAGGTTGAAAGAAATATTGTTCCACTAGAAGCAAGCGAAAATGCAGCGCCAGAATTAAAGGTGAGATTAAGTTTTAGTAAACCGCCAATCACCTCAATTGGTCCATCGGTTAGGTACTGAATTGCTAAGAACTTAGTTGAGTAATCAAGCAAAAAAACAATTAGCGCAGTAAGGGCTAGCCATTTGCGCTGGCGAAAATTCAGCGTCGCTCCTCTTTTTGCTTACAAGCCATACAAAGGGTTGCGCGTGGGAAAACTTGTAGTCGAGCCTTGCCAATGAAATTTCCACAATCTTCGCATTTGCCGTAACTCTTATTATTGATTCGCTCCAGTGCTCTTTCAGTTTGTTGCACCATATCGCGAGCGTTGTAGACCAAAGACATTTCATGTTCGCGTTCAAAGGTTTTGGCACCAGCATCTGCTTGATCGTCACCCGCTCCTACACCGGCGGCCTCAACCAGATCCTCCATCTCGGCCTCTGCCATCTCTAACTCTTTTTGTAATCTAATTAAATCTTTAGCCAATTCGCTTTTTAATGTTTTAAGTTCAGTAGCGGTAAAGGCATTCTCTGCTTCATCAACAATAAAAGGTGCAGGTGCGCTTTTAATCGGTTTAAGAGCAGCAGCTTTCTTTGATTTCAATACTGGTTTTGGTGGTGGCGGCATAGTCAATCTGCGTTCTGCAACAACTGGTGCAGCATTGGCATTTGGCATTGTTGATGTTACGGAAATTGTGGTTGAAGAGCCTGATGTAGATGTTTGTAATTTTGCGGGAAATGGTTTACCCGGCGCCTTCTTCAATGGTTTCTTCGCGAGCTGAGGTTTGACAATATTGGGCGAGCGAGTGGCGGTCTTTTTCGCCGGCGCTTTTTTGGCAACAACTTTTTTGGCAGGTGCTTTTTTAGCAGGTACTTTTTTGGCAGCTGGTTTTTTCGCAGCGGTTTTTTTCGCTGGAGCTGATTTACTATTTTTCTTAAATAACTTCTTGATCGCCACATCTACCCCCTGAAGGGGCAAAGATTATGGCTTGTGATGCGTAATTACCAACCGCCACCCGCATCAAGTTAGAATGAAGGGTGAATATGAAGGATCAATCCATAATCAATGCCCTACCTGCGCAAATTGATCTACCGGCAATGGAGTCGCAGATTCTTCAGTTCTGGAATCAAAATAATATTTTTGAAAAATCAGTAACCGCTCGAGATGGCGCACCTCGTTGGAGTTTTTACGAGGGTCCACCTACTGCAAATGGAAAGCCTGGTACTCACCACATCGAAGCTCGAGTTTTTAAAGATTTATTTCCACGTTTTCAAACAATGAAAGGTAAGCAGGTAATCCGTAAGGCTGGTTGGGATTGCCATGGTCTTCCAGTTGAAATTGCAGTTGAAAAAGAGTTGGGCTTTACCGGCAAAGCTGATATCGAAAAGTTTGGTGTAGCCGCTTTTAATGACAAGTGTCGTGAGTCAGTGCAACGACATGTTGATGAATTTACTGACATGACAAAGCGAATGGGTTTTTGGGTTGATTTTGATGAAGCGTATTGGACTATGTCCCCTGAATATGTGGAAAGCGTTTGGTGGTCACTGCAACAAATTTGGAATAAAGGTTTATTGGTGCAGGATCATCGAGTCGCACCTTACTGTCCGCGTTGCGGTACTGGTTTATCTGATCATGAGTTAGCGCAAGGTTATGAAACTATTAAAGATCCATCTGTCTTTGTGCGATTCCCAGCCACCTCCGGAAAATTGGCAGAGCTAAACGCAGCATTTCTGGTTTGGACGACAACACCTTGGACCCTAATCGCTAACACTGCAATTGCAGTCAATCCAAAGGTTGAGTATCAAGTTGTTGAGATAACTATTGATGAGAAAACTGAGCGATTAGTAATTGCAAAAGATCTTGCATCTGTTTTAGGGGAAGAACGAAAGGTTATCGCCACCTTCCAAGGCACTGATCTTGAGCACACTACCTACCAACGCCCATTTGATTTTGTTGAGATTCCAAATGCACATTATGTAGTTCTTGCCAATTATGTAACTGTCGAGGATGGAACTGGTTTAGTTCACCAATCCCCCGCCTTTGGTGCTGATGATCTAGAGGTTTGTCGTCGTTACAACCTGCCGGTTCTGAATCCAGTTAATCCAGATGGACATTTTCAATCTGATATTCCAATCGCCGGTGGTAAATTTTTTAAGGATGCCGATAAGGATCTGATTAAGGATTTAAAACAACGTGGCCTTATGTTTAAGAGTTTGCAATTTGAGCACTCATATCCACATTGCTGGCGCTGCCATACAGCCTTGATGTATTACGCACAACCATCCTGGTATATAAAAACAACGGCAATAAAAGAGGAATTACTTAGAGAGAACTCTGCGACCGATTGGCATCCAGAAACCATTAAAACGGGCAGATTTGGTGATTGGTTAAATAACAATATTGATTGGGCAGTTTCTCGTAACCGTTATTGGGGTACGCCTCTTCCAATTTGGCGGTGTGAAAATAAGCATGAAATCTGTGTTGGTTCCTTAGCTGAACTTGGAAAATTAGCGGGCCAAGAGTTAAGTAATTTAGATCCGCACAGACCTTTTGTTGATGACATAACTTTTAAATGTTCAGAGTGCGCATCAATTATGAACCGTATCCCTGAGGTTATCGATTGTTGGTATGACTCAGGTGCTATGCCATTTGCGCAATGGGGTTATCCGCACAAAGCGGGTTCAGTAGAAAAATTCAAAGCTGCATACCCTGCAGATTTTATCTGCGAAGCGATTGATCAAACTCGAGGTTGGTTCTATACCTTGATGGCAATTGGCACCTTGGTATTTGATAAATCTGCATATAAAACAGTTTTATGTCTTGGGCACATTTTGGATAAAGATGGCCGAAAGATGAGTAAGCACTTAGGAAATGTTTTAGAACCTATGCCACTTATGAATCAACATGGCGCTGATGCGGTTCGTTGGTACATGTTGGCAGCCGGATCACCTTGGAGTGCTCGTCGTGTAGGACATGATGCAATTTCAGATGTTGTCCGCAAATCACTTCTAACTTACTGGAATACCGTTTCTTTTTTTACTTTGTATGCCAAAGCAGCTAATTTTCAAGTGACGCAAATTCCGGCCAATCCAAATTTGATGGATCGCTGGATCATCTCAGAGTTAAATAAATTAATTGCTGGCGTAGATAAGGCTTTAGAGGAGTTTGACTCCCAACAAGCCGGAAATCTACTGGGAGCATTTATCGACGATCTTTCAAACTGGTATGTACGTAGATCCCGCCGAAAGTTTTGGGATGGCGATATTGATGCCCTAAATACGCTCTATCACTGTTTAAAAAATTTAACCTTATTGCTTGCACCAATGGTGCCATTTATCGCAGAACATGTTTGGCAAGAATTAATTAAGGTCGCACAAAATGATCAAAGTGAATCAGTTCATTTAGCAAACTTCCCAAAATCAGATTCAAAATTAATTGATGAAAGCTTGTCTGCATCAGTTGCGCTCTCCCGCAGATTGGTTGAGTTAGGAAGGGCGGCTCGAGCTGAATCAAAGGTAAAGATTCGCCAGCCTCTAGCCCGGGCGTTAATTTCCGCTACTGGCTGGGAAAAAATGCCCACTGAAATTCAATCTGACATTGCAGATGAGTTAAATATTTTAAAGATTGCTGATATCAGCACAGCTGGTGCGGATCTAGTAGATATTTCTATTTAAGCCAACTTCAAAAGCTTAGGTGCAATATATGGAGCGGATGTTCAAGATATTGCTGCCAAAATCTCTACCTTGAACGCTGCTGAATTAGTTAAAGATTTACGAATCAATTCATCTGCATCAATTGATTATGAAACTTCTGGTGCTGGTAAAACAGCGAAAATTGAATTGGCGGATCTGGTAATTACTGAGACTCCGAGAAGTGGCTGGTCGGTGGCATCTCACAATGGCGAATCTGTTGCATTGGATTTAACCTTAACGCCAGAGTTAATTAATGCCGGTTTGGTACGAGAGGCAATCAGAGCGATTCAGGAGGAACGTAAGCGAATTGGTCTAGATGTTAGTGATCGAATTTCAGTTAATTGGAATGCTCCAACTGAATTGGCAAATGCGATCAATAATGCAATCGCCGAGATCTCCGCTGAAGTATTGGCTACAGAAATGAAGCAGATTAAAGCCGAAAAAACCGCTGAGAATGAAATTGGGCTTTGGTTAAAATTAATTAAAAATTAAAAGACTGCAACTAATCGCATTAATAGTTGAACAACAAAAAATACGACAATAAAGGATAAATCTAGTGAGATGCCACCCAGTTGAAGCGGTGGTACAAACTGGCGAACAAATCTAAGCGGTCTATCAGTTACCGTATAAACCAACTCGGCAAAGGCAAGAATTACACCGCGTGGTCGCCACTGCGGTGAAAAGATTCGAACATAATCAAAGATTAAACGAGCAATTAGGGCGAATAAAAATAATTGGAGTAGCCAGTAAATAGCGGCGAAAATTTGCCCCACTAAAATCAGCTTTGATTAAAGAAGCTTGCTTGCGCTGCGCTGTTTTTGTCCTCAACTGAGACAGAAACATTTGGCGGCGTTAACAAAAATACTTTTGGCGTTACACGTTCAATGCTGCCATGGTGTCCAAAAACTAATCCTGATGCAAAGTCCACTAAGCGCTTGCGCTCTGACTCTTCCATGTCACTGAGGTTCATGATTACTGGCTTACCTTCGCGGTAATGCTCACCAATCAATCTTGCTTCGCTGTAAGTGCGTGGAGTTAAAGAAATAATGCGATCCATGCTTTGTGGTTCGATAACTGGCGAGGAAACAGGAGTGCTTGTTTTTCCTACAACCTCAAATGTTGGTTTATTACGAACCGCTTTTACTGAAGGTGCCGCCACATTTCCGTGGTCAAGCTCCTCTTCATCCATTAAGCCGAGATACCCGGCGACTCTTTTAAATGCACTAGCCATAGGAAAAGATTAGGTTAGGTACTACCGATTTCCGAGGATTGAACTGCCTATTCGAATATGTGTCGCACCATGCAGTATGGCCGATTCATAATCACCACTCATACCTGCAGATAGATATTTAGCCTCGGGAAAGTTCTTTACAAACTCTTGATGATAGGTAGCCAATCTGGCGAATGCGGAATCGGCACCCTCTTCCAGGGGAGCAACCGCCATCAACCCCATCAAATTTATGTTAGGGAGTTGTGAAATTTGGCTTGCTAGCTCCTGCAATTTAGCGGGGTCAACACCTCCCCGAATTTCTGGAATTTTATCTAAGGAAATTTGCAGAAAAATTGATTTTATTTTTTCTGCTGCAAACCCCGAGATCATCTTGGCGTATTTGAACTGATCTACCGAGTGAATATAGCTTGCCCAACTGGTTATAGATTTTAATTTATTACTTTGAATCTGACCTTGAAAGTGCCAATTTACATCCTTTGGTAGTTGAGACACCTTGCTGCTTGCCTCTTGATCCCGATTCTCGCCGAAATCCCTCACTCCTAAATCATATAAATACTGTATGTCACTTACTGGAAATGTCTTGCTGACTACAATCAAATTAATATCTGAAAGATTGCGCTTGCTTTGGATTGCGGCGGCATTAATTTTTTCTCTAACCATAGATAAATTTGCTGCGATCTCCGCTTTACGATCTAGAGACATATAACACCCACCTGCCGCCCTGTTTCGCCACCGCGACGAAAAGAGAAGTAATCGGGATTTTCTAGGGTGCAAATACCTAGATTTACTAATGGAATTTCAGAAATTTGCGCCGTCAATCCGGCAAATAAATTTAAATTACGGCCCGATGATTTAGTGGCCGGATATTGAGTAGTGATTTCATTAAACATGCTTTGATCTACTTCATAACACCTCTCACAAATATGTGGACCCACGATTCCAGAAATTTCTTTAGCGCCTAACTCTCGCATCACGGCTACCGCTTTCAGGGCTACACCATTTAATAATCCTTTGCGCCCAACGTGCACTGCAGCTACCGCCTCATCTGATTGCAAAAGTAATGGCAGGCAATCTGCAACTTGTACGGCCAGTGCTATAGATTTTTGATTTGTTACTAAACCATCCACTTCAGGCAAATCTTTATTTGAATCAGTAATTAATTCGATCTTATTTCCATGCACCTGAGTCATGTAAGAAATTTGGGAAACTGCCATAATTTTTTTTAACGCACTTTTGGCAGGACCGCCATTTTCTAAATCAAATGTTCCAAAGGCTTTACTTGTAAATAACAGCCTTGCCATGAAGCTTTTACTTCATGAAATCTGGAATATCGATCTCATCCTCTGCTACTAAATCCTCAAATGAAATCCGCTTACGAGGTGTTTGAGTACCCTCAACATTTAAATCCAATGCAACTGCAATTGGATCATTTGGGGCAATCGGATCAGCCTCACCGCTAATTTCAGCGGTTGTAATACTTGGCTTAGCCACATATTTAGGTTGACCGCCTTCAAATCCAGCAGCGATAACAGTTACTCGCACCTCATCACCCAAGGCATCATCGATAACTGTTCCGTAAATAATGTTTGCATCGGGATGAGCAGATTGCGCAACTAACTCTGCAGCCTCTGAGATTTCAAACAAACCTAAATCACTTCCACCAGCGATGGAAAGAAGTACGCCATGTGCGCCATCTATTGATGCTTCAAGTAAGGGACTTGAGATGGCTAACTCTGCCGCTCTGATGGAGCGTGCTTCACCGCGAGCAGAACCAATTCCCATCAACGCAGATCCAGCTCCGGCCATTACGCTTTTTACATCTGCAAAATCTAAATTAATTAAACCTGGCGTAGTAATTAAATCTGTAATTCCTTGTACACCAGAAAGCAAAACTTGATCTGCAGTTTTAAATGCCTCTAATGCGCTGATTGAACGATCTGAGATTGCCAGTAACCGATCATTTGGGATAACAATTAATGTGTCTACCTCGCCGCGAAGATTTTCAATTCCTTCTTCTGCTTGAGAAGTACGACGCTTTCCTTCAAAACTAAATGGCTTAGTAACAACACCAACAGTTAGTGCACCAAGATCTTTCGCAACCTTAGCAACAATTGGTGCGCCACCTGTACCAGTTCCGCCACCTTCACCCGCGGTAACAAAAACCATATCTGCACCACGCAGTACTTCCTCAATTTCATCTATGTGATCAAGTGCGGCTTGACGACCAATCTCAGGAGCGGCACCTGCACCTAGTCCTCTAGTTAATTTTCTACCAATATCTAATTTCACATCTGCATCTGACATTAATAATGCTTGTGCATCTGTATTAATTGCAATAAATTCAACACCTTTTAATCCGACATCAATCATTCGGTTAACTGCATTAACTCCACCGCCACCGATGCCAACAACCTTGATAACAGCTAGGTAGTTCTGTGGTGTTGCCACTTTTTGCCTCATCCCTAACTTTAAACCTCTACTCGAGAGTTAAAGTTATAACATTTACGATTACGCAAAAGTAGGCATTAGCGCATAAGCAATCAATCACCGACACGAATTAATCAGAGATTTAATTTATGGATTTGAATTAACAAAAGTAATTCAAATCCAGGAAAGGTATTGAATTTAACTAACTATTGGTGAATCCGGGATTGATAAATCAAAGTTCCTGGCTGCCTTGTTTTCCGGCAGATCCAGCAATGCAATTAAAACTCGAGATTTTTTATCGATCAAATCTGCCTTACCCCAATTTATCTGTACACCCCGGCCATAAATTTGAGTTCGCATATTTATATATCCAGATTTACCAACAGAAATCCCCGTTAAATTGCCAAGCAAATATGCTAAATCCTCAGGAAAAGCTTTTAGTAATTGAGCAACTCCAAGCAAATCTTCAGACGATCCTCCTACTGAATCCACTAAAGCCAATTTAGGCGCTTTTGCAAGTTGCATTTTAGAGATTGGTCTAAACAACTCTCCTTTCTCATCAAAGTAAAGGGTTGCACCATTTTCACCTTGTGTTTTAGCCACTCCTATTCTTTCACTAACAGTGATCTCAATTTTCCCGGAGATCCAATTTCGATCAACAGCGTAATCCTGCAACCAATCTAAGTTAGAGAGGGTGGATTTGATTCCGCGAACGTCGACTCTAGCTAACCGCATTCCAGTGGCTAAGGATAAATCTTTTCTGGCCAATGCATTATTTATTTCAGTAACAGATTGAGTCCCATTTATCCTCAACTCTTTAACAGTTAGGAGTGAAGACCAACCCAAGATATAGGCCAAGATTGAAATCACTGAAATCAATACAGCTATATTGAGTAATTTTTTGGAGCTCTTGTTCATCAATCTTTATTCTCCAGATTGTGAGCTCTTAGCTGCCAATGCATCTAAGATGGGCGCGGAAAGAGATGTGACATCCCCGGCGCCTAAAATAATTATTAGATCACCACTTTTAGCGGTTTCTGTTATGTCGCTAACTACCTGCAACATTGATGGTTCAAACTTCACTTTGTCTTGCGGCATAAGTTTTGAAATTAATAAAGAGGAAACACCATCAACTGCTTTCTCACTTGCTGCATATATTTCTAGTAAATAGACAAAATCACTTAAAGCCAGAGCATTCGCAAACTCCTTTGCAAAGGCACTTGTTCTTGAGTATCTATGAGGTTGAAAAATTGTTAAAACACGACCGCTGCCGGCAAAATTTTTAGCGGCGGTTAAAGTAACTTGAATTTCAGTTGGGTGATGTCCGTAATCATCAATGACCTTGACGCCATTTACCTCGCCCTTTAATTCAAAACGACGCTTGGTGCCAGTAAAGGTGGATAAACCTTGAATTAGCTTTCCTTCATCTACACCTAATGCACAACCAGCAGCGAAGGAGGCCAATGCATTCAAGAGGTTATGCAGACCGGGAACCACTAAGGATAACTCCCCCGCTTTTCTGCCATTTACAGTTATCTGAGCGGTAGAAGAGGTGGGGTTCAAATTAACTCTTGATATCTGATAATCATTTTCTGGCCCCTGTCCATATGTAATTATTTTTAAATTGCGATCAGAGATCATTTCAATCAATTTCTTCACTCCCTGATCATCGCCACAAGCAACTAAAAAGCCGCCTGACTTTATTGAGCCCACAAAATCAGCAAAAGCAGCAAATAGTTGATTTTCACTGGTGAAATGATCAACATGATCTAATTCAAGATTTGTGATGATTGCTCCTTGTGGTTTGTAAGCTAAAAATGAACCATCTGATTCATCCGCCTCCACCACAAATACATCACCACTTCCACTATGTGCATTGGTTCCAGCTGAATTTATAGTTCCGCCAATTGCAAAAGATGGATCAACGCCAGCAGCTTGTAGTGCAACGGTTAACATCGCAGTTGTCGTTGTCTTGCCATGTGTGCCAGCTATAGCAACCGCTTTAGAGTCAGATAACAACCATGATAATGCGGTGGCTCGGGCTGCAACCGGGATTCCAGATTCAATTGCTGCTACATACTCTGGATTACTTTTAGAAATGGCGGCGGAAACAACTACTAAATCAGCATTACCGATATTTTTTGCATCATGACCTATATGAATTTCAGCGCCAAGTGCCTTTAAAGCGATAGTCATCTGTGATTGATTTTTATCAGATCCAGAAACCTCAATTGATTTGGCCAGCATGATTCGGGCAATTCCACTCATACCAGCACCACCAACACCAATGAAGTGGATCCGTAATTTGCTTAACTTGCTGAGGGTTAAATTTTCTATATCTATCATCTATTTTGCTTTTCAATCAAAGCAATAATTGAATTGCTGATTATTTCGCTAGCTGAGGTATCTGGCATAGGTTTCGGTACATATGCTCTTGCAGAGCGAAAAAGTTCGCTCCAATTGGAGATTAGCCAATCGGCATTGAATTTATTATCTTCAATTACTAAAGCAGCACCCATCTGCATAAGATCTCTGGCATTTGCTGATTGCTCGCCATTTCCAACGCCAAGTGGAATCAATAAAGCAAACTTTCCAACCGCGGCTAACTCGGCACAGGTCAGCGCTCCACTTCTTGCTATTACTAGATCGCAGGCGCTATAAGCAGTCGCCATATTTTCAATATATGGAACGGGCAGATAATTTTCAGTCGAAGTTGGTAGCGGATTATTTCGACCAACCGAATGAACAACTTGAATATTGTGCTCAGTAAAAAATGAGAGTGATTGCAGGATTGCCTCATTGATATGTCTGGAGCCTTGAGAGCCGCCAAAAACCAATAAAATCGGTTTACTCTCAGACATATCCCACTTCTTGATCTGATTACTTCTAATTTCACTCTTTTGTGCTGCTGACAATTTATGATTCTCTAGAATTTCAGAACGCAGCGGCATTCCGATTAATTTTGCGCTCCGCCACTTTCCAATCTTTTGTTTTGCAGATGCAAAGGCGACAAAAACTTCAGTTGCAAAATGAACACCTAATTTATTAGCCCAACCTGGAATTGCATTTGCTTCGTGGACCATTATGGGTTTGCGCAAAATAGCTGCTGCTAAGTAGATCGGTGGGCATGCATAACCACCAAAGCCAATTATCAAATCGGCATCTTTGCAGATTTTTAAGGCTTGCCAAATAGCGGCGGTAAATTTAAATGGCCAAATAAGTAAATTAAGGCTTAATTGTCTAGGTAGGAGAATTTTTGGGATAAAAACTAAGGGAAAACTGGCCGCTGGGACCAACTGATTTTCTAGGCCTTTTTTCGTTCCGACAAAAAGTATTTCAAAATTCGGCTTTATTTTTCGAAGGTTGGCTGCGACCGCTAATGCCGGCTCTACATGCCCGGCGGTGCCGCCACCTGCAAAAATAATCTTGGGATTCATCTCCCTAATTTTCGCATGCGAGCAGCCTTTATTCCCTCAGCAATCTCTGGCGTTCTGCGTGCCACGCCTAAAACAAAGCCAATTGCTAAGAAATTAGCCATCAATGATGAGCCACCGTAAGAGATAAAGGGAAGTGTTACTCCAATTACTGGAAGTAAGGAGGTAACAGATGCGATATTGACAGTTACTTGCACCAGAAACCAGCATCCAATTCCGGCAACAGCGTACCTAGAAAAAGAATCTTTCGTTTTTAGTGCTACTCGAAATATCGAATAAATCAGTGCGGCAAATAACATCAAAACAACTAGTGTTCCTAGTAGACCAAGCTCTTCACCAATTACGGCAAAGATAAAATCGGTATGCGCCTCCGCTAAATTTGCCCACTTTTGCTTACTAGCGCCAAGGCCAGCTCCGAATAATCCTCCGCTAGCCAATCCCATAATGCTGTGAGCTGGTTGCCATCCGGCAAATTTGTAATACTGCTCATCAAATGGATCTAAGAAAGCTGCTAAGCGATTCATCCGATTTGGCGTTGTGACTACTAAAATAGCCACAATTAATGCAACCACTAAAAATCCATAGCCAAATATCTTCAACTTTGCGCCCGCGATGAAAATAATTCCGCCTAGAATTGCAAAAATTAGTAATCCAGTCCCTAGATCTTTTTGACGAAGCACCAATAATTCAACAGCTATCGCTCCGGGCAAAATAACCATTAATGGATTTTCAATCAAACCATTAGCGCTCTTTAGCTCAGTTTTTCTAAGGTGGAGTGCACACCAGAGAATTAATCCGAATTTGGCAAACTCGGAGGGCTGCAAGGTAAATCCGGCAAATTCGATCCAGTTTCTATTTCCATTGATATTTTTACCTAGGCCAGGTATGAATGGAAGTGCAAGAAAAAATATTGAAAGTAAAAGCGAATATCTAGCTACCGCTAGCCAGATTGCGCCGCGAACCTTATAAGACCAGTAGGCACTTCCTGTTGCCAAGATCAAAAAGAAAAATTGCTTAACAAAAATAGAGTAGGTGGAGCCATTATCTTGTAATGATTTAACAGATGATGCGGATAAAACCATTGTAAGGCCTAGTCCAGAAAGGGCTATTACCGACCAAATAATTAAATAAAATGGCAATTCTGGTCGCTTGAAGATACGTGCATAATCTTTTACAACTGAATTGCTACTCATGGCAATGCCTTAACTGCTTGCGCAAAAAGTGTTCCGCGCTCAACGTAGGAAGAGAATTGATCCATTGATGCACATGCTGGTGCCAACAGAACGGTATCACCAGCAACTGCAACATCAGCTGCTGCCGCTACAACATCAGACATCAATTGTTTGCTATCTGTTTTTAGGTCAATTAATTTAATGGCAACACTTGGTGCATAAAGTTTTATTGCATTGGCAATTAGATCTCGATCTTGACCAATTAAAATTGCGGATTTAATTCTGGCACCGCACTGTTTAATCAAATTATCCATACTGGCACCTTTGGCCAATCCGCCTGCAATCCAGATAACATTCAAGTTTCCCATGATTGAAGCTGCGGCGGCATGTGGATTGGTCGCTTTAGAATCATCAATCCAATTAATCTCATTATGGGAGCGAATTAACTCCATTCGATGGTGATCGGTGGTAAATGATTTTAAACCGGCCTTTATATCCTGATAAGAAACCCCAATAGATAAAGACAAGGCAGCTGCAGCCATGGCATTTAATACGTTATGTGGAACGGTAGGAGTTATATCTACCAATTCCGAGATTTCATTGGCCTCTTGTGGATTAGGTGAAAAAGCTCGGTCAATTAAAAGCTCCTCTACTAGCCCAATCTCTCCGGGAGCTGGAGTATCAAGGGAAAACCAAATTACATCATTTCGCTGCGCACATCTATTTTTTATTTCCGGATCAGATTTATTTAAAACACAACGCTTGGATTGACTCAATAACTTTAACTTTGCCTTTGAATAAGAATCAAATGAGCCATGCCAATCGATATGATCTGGTGAAATATTTAAAATTGCAACCGACTCATACTTCGGTAGATTGCTCCATTCGATCTGGAATGAAGACAACTCCAATGCTAGAAAATCATAGGCAGGTGATTTACAAACCGCTGAGATTACCGGCTCGCCAACATTGCCACAGGCAACGCCATTAATCCCAGCTTTAGTAAAGATTTTTTCAACCATTTGAATAGTTGTTGTTTTTCCATTTGTTCCAGTTAAAGCCACCCATTTTTGATCTGGTGCTAACTCATTTTTTACTTTCCAGGCAAAATCAATTTCACTTATGACCGGAACCTCTTGATTTTTTAAATCGATAAAAATCTGATGCTCAGGGCGCCAGCCAGGTGATGTAATGGCCAAGAAGATTTCTGCTGGCAGAGTTTGCAAGCCTTGATCAGTATTTTTTTCATCAAAGATCAGTGGTACTGCGCCAAATTTTTCCAATGCAATTTTAAGCGCTTGACCAGTAACACCAGCACCAATTACCAAACACCTCTTGCCCGAAAGTTGGGCAATAAATGACATTTTATGAAACCACCCATTGTGCGTAAAACAACCCTAATCCAGCAGCTACTCCGAGGCTGGCGATAATCCAAAATCTAATAACGATAGTGACCTCGCCCCAACCAATTAGTTCAAAATGATGTTGCAGTGGCGCCATTTTAAAAATTCGCTTGCCACCACTTAATTTGAAGTAACCCACTTGAATAATTACCGACAAAGTTATTAATACAAAAAGAAAACCTAAAACCACAAGTAACAATTGAGTTCGCAGTGTGATTGCTATTCCCGCTAGTGCCCCACCTAAAGCAAGGGAACCAACATCTCCCATAAAAATTTTTGCAGGTGATGCATTCCACCATAAAAATCCACCGCATGCGCCTGCAAAAGCGGCGGCCAGAACCGCAAGATCGAGTGGATCTCTAACTGCGTAACATTTTAATCCTGGCGAAACTGCGCAGCTTTGTCCAAACTCCCAAACGCCAATTAATATAAAGGAGATAAAGACCATCACTGCGGCTCCAGTTGCAAGGCCATCTAAGCCATCAGTTAAATTAACACCATTACTAGTTCCTAAAATCATGAGAACTACCCAAATAATTACAACTATTAAACCTAATTTAATTGATGTGTCACGAACCGTAGACAAGTTGGTTGAAATAGGAGTAAGGCCATCTTTATCAGGAAACTGTAAACCGGCATAACCAAAGCTTGCGGCTACTAAAATTTGACCAAATATTTTTTGTTTAGCATTAAGGCCAAGAGATCTTTTCTTGGCTACCTTTAAATAATCATCAATAAATCCAACAACTCCTAATCCGACAACCAATGCAAGAACTAAAAGTGCGGAGGTAGTCATTGAAATACCGGTAATTAAATGGCTTAAGCCATATCCTAAAATGGCAGCAGAGATTAAGATCAAGCCGCCCATTGTTGGTGTGCCGCGTTTTGTGTGATGTGAAGTTGGCCCATCATCTCGGATGAACTGTCCAAATCCCTTTCGCGCTAAGAATCTAATTAATACGGGTGTCGCAAAAAAAGCATAAATTGCAGAGATCGCGCCGGAAAGCAGGATACCTTTCAACTTTCAATCTCCATCCACTTAGCTTTAAAAGCTTGATCAATATTTTCAAATCTTTCAGATCGAGAGGCCTTTAGTAAAAGCACATCGCCGGCTGAGAAATTATTGGATAACTGTAAAACAGCATCCAGGTCATTGCACTTATGGAAACTCATCTGACTTGATAATTCTTTTAAATCTGCGAACTCATACAGGTCGGTTCCGAAGCTAACAAAATGATCTACGCCTATTTCAGCGGCAAACTTTGCTACCTCTTGATGTGCAATTCTTTCGCCCTCACCCAGTTCATGCATTTTTCCCAGTATTGCCCAAGATGCACCGCCACCCACCTGTGAGAGTAGGACCAAACTTTTTAATGCTGCTTTCATACTCTCTGGATTAGCATTATAAAAATCATTAATAACTGTTAAATCACCGTATTCGGCAATCTCCATTCGCCATTTGCTTGAAAGTACCGCTGTTGTTAATCCATCTGCAATTTTTTCATTACTGATTCCCAACGCAAATGCTGCTGCGGCAGCTGCTAACGCATTTGGTACCTGATGTTCACCTAATTGCTGGAGTGAAACAGGCACTCGACCTGTTTTGGTAACCAAATCAAAATGTGCAAATCCCCCAGGTAATTCAAGATCTGCCGCACGAATATCCTCGCCAATAATTAATTTTGTTAAACGCAAACCATCAGCCATTTTGGGGGTGAATGAGTCATAACTTCCTAGGACTGCAACGCGATTTTCTTGCAACTCTTTTATTAACTCACTCTTGGTCTTGGCAATATTTTCTACCGATCCAAACTCACCTAGATGGGCACTTCCAACGCAAAGAACTACTCCAACATCTGGGTTGGTCGCCTTAGTTAATTTAGCAATGTCGCCTAGATGCCTAGCGCCCATTTCAACAATACAAAATTTTGTTTCTGCAGTGCACCTGAGGACAGTGAGAGGAACGCCTATGTCAGTATTTAAATTACCGATAGTTGCTACCGTTTCACCAACTGAAGAGAGGATCGATTTTAAATAATCCTTCGTTGTCGTCTTGCCTTGGGAGCCGGTAATTCCTATTAATTTGAGATTGGGTATTTCATTTCGGACAAAGGATGTTAGTTTCAATAACGCATCGCCTACATCGGAAACCAAAATGGATGGCTCACTTACTGCCTTTGAAACCAAGGCAAATTTTGCACCATTTGCTATCGCATCCTTCACATATAAGGTGCCATCTACATTTTCACCAGAAAAGGCTGCAAAGAAAGTGCCGGAAGTAGCCTCCTTTGAGTTGATAACCGGTATTTGATTTAAGATTTCAAGTGAATCTAAATTACAAATCTGACCATTTACAATCTCTGCAAATTTAGCTGCGGTCAGATTTATCATTTGGCTAATGCCTTTTTGATAGCCGCGGTTAATTCAGTAACATCATTAAATGGGGTAATCTCACCGTTAATTTCCTGACCATCTTCATGACCTTTGCCCATCAATAAAATGGTATCCCCGCTTTGAGCAATTGATACAGCATAGGAAATAGCTTCTTTGCGATCGGCTATTACCTTATTTGGTAAGGAAATTTCTAAGCTTCCTACCATCTGCTTTAAAATTTCAGCTGGTGCTTCAGATCTTGGATTATCACTTGTAAATACTGCAACATCAGCATTATTTTTTACTGCCAGACCCATTAATGGTCGCTTTCCGCTATCGCGATCTCCGCCACAGCCCAATATGGCAATGATCTTTCCAGATGTGAATCTCCTAGCGGAGGTTAGGACCCGTTCAACCGCATCTGGAGTGTGTGCATAATCAACCAATGCATTAAAACTCTGCCCGAGATTTAATTGCTCTAATCGACCAGCCACGCTTTTTAACTTAGGAATAGCGGCAGCAATCGCTTCAGTTGAAACTCCAGTTTCTGCAGCAATAGCTACTGCCAATATTAAATTATCAAGATTGTGCTCCCCAAGTAATGGAAAGAATGCTGAAATTAACTGATTTTGTGGATTAATAATCTCAATATCAAATCCATTTTTCGTTGCAGAATACTTTTGGTAATGCCAATTACCATTTTTCTCAATTCTAGATACGGATTTAGCCTTACCCAATTTAGAGTCAAAAAGTTTCTTTCCATATTGATCATCAATATTTATAACTGCAACATCGGAGAGTTCATTGTCGAATAATCTTGATTTGGCTGCGAAATACGCCTCCATAGTGCCATGAAAATCTAAGTGATCCTGAGTTAGATTGGTGAAACCCGCTATTTTGAAATGAGCACCAGATAATCTTTTTTGGATCAAAGCATGGCTACTAACCTCCATAGCTAAATTTGTAGCCTTCTCCTGAACCATTAAAGCGGCAATCGATTGCAATTCACAGGCCTCTGGCGTGGTTCTTAAACCGGAGTACCTCTTGTCATTGATTTCGGTGCCAAGCGTTCCAATTACGCCAGATTTCTCACCGGCTAACTGCCAAATTTGCTTAAGTAGATTTACCGTCGTTGTCTTGCCATTTGTTCCAGTAATACCAATCGCGATTAATTTAGAAAATGGATTCTCGTTATACCAAGCTGAAATTTCACCAACTAATTGCTTGGCATCTTGGGATAAAAATAGAGGTACCGTGATTTCCGCCGGTTTATCTGACAGTACCGCAACTGCACCATTTGCAATAGCAGTATTTACAAAATTTAATCCATGAGTCTTGGCACCTGTTAGTGCAATAAATAAATCTCCTGGCTTGATCTCATCAGCATTTAAAGCCACTCCTGTTATCTCTACATCTTTATCAAACAAGTTGCGATCAAATTCCCTTAAATTTTTACCTACTAGGTCAGGTCGAGGCAGCATTATTTATGCGCTCTTTCCCGATTTATTTTTGAGAGAGCTTTCAGTTAAATGGTAGAAAATATCAGCCGCTGGTGTTGGTTTTACCTTCTCGCTTTGTAAAACAAAACTCATTACCTTTTTAAATACCGGACCAGCAAGTGCGCCACCCCAATGCAAGCCCTTTGGATCTTGAATCGTCACACTAACAACATATTTAGGTTGATCTGCTGGTGCAAAACCAATAAAAGATGCGGTGTAGCCGCTGTAACATTTACAAGCAGTGTTGTATCGCTCTGCTGTTCCAGTTTTGCCTGCTACTCGATACCCTGGAATTGCCGCTGTAGGCGCTGTGCCATCTTTAGAGACAACGCTCTCCATCATGGTTCGCATCTTCGCTGCATTTTCAACACTTAATACCCGCTCACCATCTGCTGCCTTAGCAGGAGTGTACTTTCCGCTTTGATCAACAACACCGGCAAGAATAGTTGGCTTAACCCGAACGCCATTGTTAGCAATAGTTGCAAAAACTGAGGTCGCTTGCATTGCGGTTACTGAATAGCCCTGACCAAAAGCAATTGTTGGAAGGGAAACTCCAGACCAATCTTTGACTGGGTGCAAGATTCCGGCGGACTCTCCAGGTAATTTTGAATCAGTACTTTCACCGATACCAAATTTGCGCAGATACTTGTACAAGGTATCTTGACCAAGCATATTTCCAATTTTGATTGACCCAGTATTGCTGGAAACTGCAAGTAATCCAGCTGTAGTTAATCTAAGGGTTGGATGTTTTTCATGATCATGAAATGTTCGGTCATAAATTTTCATTGAATATGGAATAGTAAATATGGTTTCCGGAGTTAGTTTTTTCTCTTCAAGTGCTGCGGCAACGGTAATTACTTTGCCGGTAGAACCAGGTTCATAAACCTCTTGAACAGCTGGGTTTCGCAATTTTTCTAATGTGATACTTGCAGAATTGTTTGGATCAAATGTTGGTGCACTGGCTTGAGCAAGTATGTGGCCGGTTTTTGGGTCCATCACAACTACTGTTCCAGATTTAGCGCGTGAAGATGCAACCGCTTCATTGATCGCATTTTGGGCCACCCACTGAACATCGCGATCTATGGTTAAGCGGATACTGGTACCTGACTTTGCCTCAACCTTCACATCTTCAGAACCAGGAATAATATTTCCGCGACCATTTGCATATTGATACTTACCATTTGTGCCCGCTAGAAGTGAGTTCAGTGAGCTTTCAATTCCAGCTGCACCATTTCCTTCATTATTAATAATTCCAATTAATGATGAGGTTAGACCCCCGCTTGGGTAATCACGAATATAAGAACGCTCTGGTACAAAACCAGCTAATCTCTTAGTTATTCCATTTTTCTCACTCATCACAACTTTGTTGTAACTGGTGATTGCATTGTTAACCGATCTCCAGGTAGCTGGTGTTACATCCTTTGCGATTAATACATACCGCTTGCTGCCTGTTAGTTGCGGTAATAACTCAGCTGGAGTCATTCCTAAAATTGGTGCAACTAAATTTGCTGCAGTTTGTGGATCATTTACTACAGTCTGATCTACTGCGATGTTGATCGCTGAAACACTTCGAGCTAATTCGATCCCATTTACATCATAAATTGTGCCTCTGGGCGCTAAAAGTGTTCCAGATTTAGTTAACTCATTTTCTGCTCGCTCAACAAAACCAGATGCACGTACCGCTTGTAGATCGATCAGGCGAAGTGCAAATAGCAACAAAATAACTATTGCAATTGCAACTAACTTACGAATTCGCTCATTAACTATTTGATGTTGGGAGGGCGATAAATTACTCATGGTTTAACCTGCGCACCTGATAGATCTAAAAATCTTGGATTATTGGATGGGATCATTCCCAGTTTTGCAGCACTATCTGCCAGATTTTCTGGGCTTGATTTCTCGGCAACTTGACGCAAAATCGCCTCGCGTTGATCCGCTAAAACTGTTGCTTGTTGTTTTAGTTGCTGTAATTTGAATGCATCTTGTGCCAAGGCGGTATTGATAATCAATAGCGACAACAATCCGATGATAAAAATTGAGCTAATTGCGGTAATGAATGCTTTGTCCCCTGCCCTCTTTCCAGATTCAATCTCTGGTACCAATCGCAAAACCGCTTTTGTAGTTGTCTGACTTACCGCTCTTCGAGAGCGTTCAATTGCGGGGGCAAAATCAAATATCGCCATTACGCAGCCACTCTTTCAATAGCACGAAGACGCATTGATTGAGATCGTGGATTTAAATCTTGTTCACCTTGCTCCGCCGCTTCACTGCCATTTAACAACAATCTAAATTTGGCAGCTGAATTAGGCAGATCAACTGGAAGACCAAGAGGTGTTGTTCCTTGTGTGGCGGCTGCAAAATAGGATTTAACAATTCGATCCTCTAGGGATTGATAGGACATAACTACAAGTCGTCCTCCGATATTTAATGCATTTAACGCAGCTGGAATCGCTCGCTCTAAAACCACTAACTCTTGATTTACCTCAATGCGAAGTGCCTGAAAGGTTCGTTTTGCTGGATTTCCGCCTGTGCGACGAGCGGGTGCTGGAATCGAATCTTTAACTAAATCCGCTAAATCCTTTGTTGTCTTAAGCGTGCCTGTGCTTCTTGCCTTGATGATGTTTTCAGCAATCTTGCTAGCAAACTTCTCTTCGCCGTACCTTTGTAAGATTTTTGCTAACTCGCCATGTGAGTATGTATTTAAAATTTCTTGAGCAGTTAGTTTTGCAGATTGATCCATGCGCATATCAAGAGGTGCCTCTTGTGAGTAAGAAAATCCACGATCTGTTTGATCAAGCTGCATTGAGGAAACACCGAGGTCAAAGAGAATTCCATCAACTGCCTCAATACTTAAATTTGCTAGAACCGTTTCAATTTGATCATAAGTTGCATGGATTAAATTAATTCGATCACGATATGGAGATAGCAATTCAGTAGAGATTGCTAATGCAGATAAATCTCTATCAATTCCAATTAAATGTAAATTCGGGAATTTTGCCAGCATGGCATTGGCATGGCCTCCTAGGCCTAAAGTGCAATCAATAGCGATGGGTTTAGCCTTATTTGCAAAGGCAGGGGTAAGCAATTCAATGCAACGCTCTAATGCAACTGGCACATGCTTTAACTCTGCATTCATTCTCTTCCCCTTTCTTACTTAATTAATCTCTTCCTAGTTATTTCTGGTAAAACTTGATATCAACTTTGGTCACCGCCACTTAACGGATTTACTCGACGGATTCGAACTTTTTAAAGTTATGCGCGGCACCGGGGAAGTGGCGCCGCGAATCTTTATTGAGTGGCGGTGGCCGAAATTGATATCTAGAACAATCCGGGTAGAACCTCCTCTGAAACATCTGCGAAGGTTTTTTCACGATCTGATAAATATGAATTCCAAGTTGTGGAATCCCAAATTTCTAATCTGGTATTTGCGCCAATAACTACGCAATTTTTTTCAAGTGATGCATATGTGCGAAGCCCAGAGGGAATAGTTACGCGGCCTTGATTATCTGGAACCTCATCATGAGCTCCAGCAAACATCACACGTAAGTAATCACGTGATTTTTTCTCTGTAACAGGTGCTTGACGTAGACGTTCGGTAATTAATGAAAATTCATTTGCAGGAAAAACATATAAACAACGCTCTTGACCCTTAGTTATTACTAAGCCATCGGAGAGTTCATCGCGGAATCTGGCAGGCAGGATCAAACGACCCTTCTCATCAAGCTTTGGTTCATGAGTTCCCAAGAACATTGATGGCCTCCCCTCACGCTCGCTAAATACGCTAGGTCACCACTTTACTCCCTTTTTCCCCACTTTCAACCCCCCTCACCCACTTTCTCTCCACTTCCTCCCCATCCCACCCCACCTGATTTTTGGCATAAAAAAAGCCGCCC
>JACCDG010220619.1_pt1 | contig 42304 bp, 25 predicted proteins | sample 7442471 | NCBI WGS metagenome assembly JACCDG01 (sample SAMN15323444, study PRJNA562643) | freshwater metagenome | isolation source: river surface water | place: USA:Blue River Watershed | collected 2017-08-17
ACCGCTCTCATGGGAACCACCTCTGGATTTCGATTTGGCACCTCAATACCAATGGTACCTTTACCGGGAATGGGCGCAATAATACGAATTCCCAAGGCCGCCAAACTCAAGGCAATATCATCTTCTAAGTTCTTAATTTTGGATATTTTAACCCCAGGAGCTGGCACAATTTCATATAAAGTTACCGTTGGCCCAACCGATGCCATAATGGTGGAAATACCAATTTTATAATGGCCCAACGTATCTTCAATCAGCTTCTTACTGCGCTCAATTTCAGCTACATCAATCTCCTGCTTTTTGGTATCATATTCCTTCAAAAGATCTAAGGTTGGGAACCTGTAGCCACTCAAATCTGCCCTCGGATCGTACTCGCTATCAATACTTCCGTACTCCGAACCACTTTGAACATCGGCTAAATTAACTTCCACAAGTTCTTCTTCGTCTTGGGTCAAATCTTCAATCTTAAACGACGCCTCAATTTTTTGAGGGGGCTGATTGTTGAAGTTCTCAAATTCTTCCTCAGGCTCTTCTTCTTCTTCCTCTTCTTCTTGGGGATTTTTTATTTCGGGGAATGTCTCTTCGTTAAGCTCTTCAACGGGTTCATCTTCATTGACAAACGGTGAATCTTCGAAGTCGTCTTCAATTATTTGAGGTTCAAATATGCTTGATTTTGGGGATTCATTTACTTTTTCATTTTCAGCTTCTATTTCTGGACTTTCATCAAGATCATCAGATTTCCGCATCAGCTTTGCAAACGGATTGGCATTCAAGAAAATAAATGAATAAAGAACGGCAAAAGTGATTAGGAAAATCACAGTTCCGGCAATACCAATTCCATTTTGGAGTTGTTGCACTCCAAAATATCCGAAGGTTCCACCCAAAAGTGGAAACCACCACTGGAAAGCAAATCCCAAGAAAAGAGAAAACCATCCCATAAAAAGCAAAGAGTGTATAAGAATTCGCAGCAATGAAAAAGGGCGATAATCGAGGAGCAAATACATTCCCGACAACACCAAATAGGGAAGAATAAAAAATGCGGCTATTCCAAAGCCATTATGCACAAAAAAGTAACCCAGTCTGGCTCCCATGAGTCCCATCACATTCGCCACTTCGCCTTGATTTTCTCTGAATAATTCCCAATCGCCATCGGCTAGGAAACTCTGATCTGACTTCCAAGAGAAGAAGAATGAAACGAAACTGATGGTTAAAATGAAGGAAAATGCCAACAACAAAAAACCCAACACCCGGCGGGTAGTTTCGTTTTTCATAGATGCAGCCCTAAATATTTCTGAGCCGGAAATTCGCTCTGACTTATCGGAAGGCGAATCTTTTAGAAAATCTGAAACTTGCTTTTTATCGTTTTTTTTCTTGGGTGCACTCATGCGTTTTACGAATGTAAAACGAAAGATGCCACTAAAAATTTGGTTTTATACACAGATAAAGAGGTGTACTCAATTCTGCCCAACTTCGGTCAGTTGAGGAATTAACTCCAAAACTTTGCCTTCTACTGCCAATTCAACTAATTCAAACTGGGTTGCCGCTTCCTGTCTTAAAGGCTCCAAATCAGTATATCTCGAGCTGAAATGCCCAATCAACAATTTCTTGACCCCCGCCAATGAAGCAATTTTCCCTGTTTGCAATGCCGTAGTGTGGAAAGTCTGTTCAGCTCTATCTAAACGATCATGTAAAAATGTAGCCTCGTGATATAACAAGTCTGCATTTTCAATAAATGGAACTATAGATTCATCGTAAATGGTATCAGAGATGTAGGCGTATTTCCGGTAGTTTCCTAGGTGATTTCGACCTACTTTTACTTCTTCAATTACAAAACCAGTGCACGGAATGCGGTGTTGTAAATTAACCGTGTGAACATGAAAATCTCCACCGTCTAAAATCAAGCCATTTTCTCTGTTTTCTGTAGAAATAAAATTGATTTCATAAGTGAATCTTCCATTGCCATGTGCTAAAATATCTTCAATGAACTTTTTTAAATCACTGGGACCCACCAGGGTAAGTGGTTCTTGTCTGTTGTTCAAGGCCATTGAAAAAAGCAAACCTGGCAACCCAAAGTAATGATCTCCATGCAAATGGGTAATCAAGATTGTTCTGATTTTGTGCATTTTGAGACCGTACTTTAACAACTGGTTTTGGGTACCCTCTCCGCAATCAATCAAAATATGATTATTCCCAAATCGAACATAGTGAGAGCTCGGATTCCGATCTCTTGTTGGGGTAGCAGATGCCGTTCCCAAAACCACTACTTCGAAGGGTTGATGCATAAGTTCAAAATAAGCAAAAAGTGTACCAATTATTGGCTTATGGTTAACTAATCACCACAATTACTTTGCGAGATCTAATATTGATTGAACCACTTCATCGGTGGAGATATGCAGCATGCATCTACTGTTGTATCTGCTGCAGTGAATTTGATCGCATGGATTGCATGGCAGCACCTTATGAATGACCCGGGCTTTTTCTCCCTGAGGATAAAACACTCTTTCTACCCCCGGGCCAAAAAGTCCAACAGAAGCAACCCCAGCAAGGTCTGCTAATTGAAGCGGCCCGCTTTCGTTCCCAATAAAAAGTTGGGCTTTTTGCAAAACTCCATAGAAAACCCTCAGCGATTCTTTGGTTTCCCAAATCACCGTTTTTGAATTCTGCAGATTAAATTCACTCAATAAATCACGCTCCTCTTTTGAGCCAAAAACCACGCATTTGAACCCTTTTTCCTCTAAAAATAGAATGATCTTTTGAAATCTATCTACCGGCCAACGTCTTAAAAGACTTCGTCCCCCGGGATGAATCAAACAAAACTTTGTTGCCTCAGAAATTCCCAATTCATTGCAAACCTGTCTAACTTCATTTTTCTCCCGCTCATTTAAAAACAATTGAGCCCGTACCGAATTCAATTTAAGTTCTGCACCTAACAGAGGTTCAACAATTCTAAAATTGGTGATGGTTTCATGCGGTTGATTGCCCCTCTGTTTAAATCGAATACTTCCTCTATCAACCCTTACTTGAGCCCCACTATATAAAGACTTCCACCAGGTTTTCCAAGTTCCACGCAATTCTACCCAAATATCTGCCTGAAGATTTTCATTTAATTGATGAACCACTCTATGAACACTGGGGTTATTGTCTAGCAATGAACCCACGAAGGGTTTGCAAACCACCGTGATTTGCGCGTGGGGAAATTTCAATTTCAACAAATCGAAGACATTCAATGCTGTCACCAAATCTCCTATCTCATCGAGCTTTACACAAACAATCTGTTTCACTGATTCAGTATCCACCAAAGATGGATGTTTTCTAAACGCTGAATACATGCGTGAAGTCAGTGCATTGATTGCATAAAGAAACTTTTCTTGCATTGAATATTTATTTAACTCTATATCAATGAATACAATAGGGGATTTGTAGGTACTGCATCGGAGTGTATTTTAGGCAAAATCAACTGCAACAGATACAAACCATCTGTCACTGAATCAGAAACAAAAATCAACTCCGTAATGCACGCATCTCTTCTAGCTTTAGATAGATCTGTGGTTCCTTGAGGAACGTTCCACCAAACCCTATGCGCGGCCAAAGCTCCTGAATCTTCTTCCCTATCTACCGATGGAAAATCAGTCAATAACTGAGAAAACCCAGCATCCACAATCATTTTCATAGCTTCAACCGTAAAATACGGAGGATTATTTCCGCTCCAAACCCTATTTTTTTTATCTACACTGTTTGGTAAACTTCTTATCACCAAAGCGGGTACAGATTCAAAAGATACATTCTTCAGACACTCGCTATCGATAACCCAATCACCCTCTTTATTAACCAATTCTACACTGATTACTTGCGCAAGCATAGATGGATTGAACCTGCATTCAGAAACATGAACTCTGTCTTTTGAAATGTGTCCAACACACTCTGTGTGAGTGCCGTTTCCATGAGCACAATAAGTAACTACCTCACAATTTGCACTTCCTCCCTCAGCAACACTTCCCACAAAATCACCCACCCGAATGGGCACAATTTGAGCAGGGTTAATGTAGAATGCATTTGGATTTTCTGCTCCAGGTCCAAATCCCAAGGCCAAAGAATGAAATTGGTTCAGGTCAACAGAGTAGTTTTTGTCTTTGTATTCAACGTTCAGTTTCATGGTTCCTAGAGTGAGTCAAATTTCAACATTTTTATTCAATGGCTTGTTCTAAAAGTTTCAAATATTCTTTATGCGGAATCTCATATGCTCCAAATTGCGCAATATGTGGATTCAGATATTGAGTATCGAGCAATTTGAAATTCTTCTCTCTGAGAAATTCCACCAAAAAAACCAATGCCACTTTACTTGCGTCGGTTACAGTATGAAACATACTTTCTCCAAAAAATGCTTTTCTGATACTCACACCATACAGCCCACCCACCAACTCGCCATCTAAGTAGGCCTCAAAACTATGTGCAAACCCCTCGTGGTGAAGTGCCGTATATGCATCTATTATTTCTTCAGATATCCAAGTATCTTCATTTCTCAATTCTGAACATTTACGTATCACCGTTTCAAAATCACGGTTAATAAATAGATCAAACTTATTGCTCTTATACAATCTTCGTAAGTTTTTAGAAACTTTGAACCGATCATCTAAAGGTATAATGCCTCTGATCTGCGGGGTGTGCCAATAGATCTGATTGCCTTCGTCAGGGTCAGCCATTGGAAAGCTGCCTGACAAGTATGCCTGAATCAATAATTGAGGTGATAGAAACACAACTGCAAAAGTAGGACAACTCCTAAATTTATTGTTTTTTTGCATCCAAATGTCCAAAGGTAAAAACAAGCTCGAGAAATTCGCTGAATTCGATGCCTTCCCCAACACCCTCGATTATTCTCATGAAACCCGCGGACGTTGGCACGAAATCTTCGGCAATTCAAATCCCATTGTTGTCGAATTTGCTTGTGGCAAGGGCGAATATTCCATCGGACTTGCCCGGATGAATCCTCATATCAATTACATTGGTGTGGATATAAAAGGCAACCGCCTTTGGAAGGGCGCTAAAATTGCGTTAGAAGATGGCCTTGAAAACGTCAGATTTTTACGAATTGAAATTGACAAGGCACCTGAATATTTCGCGCCCAACGAAGTTTCCGAAGCATGGATCACCTTCCCTGACCCTCAACCGCATAAACGCCCAAAAAGATTGATCAGCGGCAGATTTTTGAACATTTATCGTCAAATCATGCCCTCTACTGCTAAGATGAACGTCAAAACCGACTCTGACTTATTCTACCAAACGGCATTGGAACAAATTGTTTTAGATCAACTGGTTTGCGAGGCCAATATCAATGATGTTTACAGCATGATTCCAGTTCCGGAGTTCCTAAAAATTCGAACGTTCTACGAATCAATTTGGCTTGCTGAAGGGAAAAAAATCAAATACGTCCGATTCCAAATTGGCAATGCAAAAAGCGACGAAACTAAACGACTTGAACTTCCAGAAGATATGCCTTTTCCGCCTTTGACTCAAACTGCATAATTTCTGTTTTTCTGACTGCTACAGTATAGGAAATCTTATCTGTATACTGCCTATCCAAAATACGAGCATCAAATCCTCTGAGTAAATGGTGAATTTCTTGTTCGTGCTCAAAGGAAGTTGATACGGTAAAATGTTCTTCCTGAACCCGTTCTAATTTCCCAGATTCGCTTAAAACCAATTTTGCGACTCCGCCATAGGCCTCAATCAATCCAGGTATTCCCAAAAGCGTTCCTCCGAAATACCTCACAACCACTACCAATACATTGGTCAATCCCATAGATAAAATGGCCCGAAGTATGGGTCTACCAGCCGAACCTGAAGGCTCACCATCATCATTGAATCGTTGAGCTTCGGAACCTTGTCCCAATACAAATGCATAGCAATGATGGGTTGCATCGGGGTATTTTGATTTCAACAGATGCAGTTTTTCCTTTACTTGCAATTCTGACTTAACATAAAAAGAATAAGCTAAAAAACGGCTCCCCTTCTCTAGAAGCGAAGATTCCGCGTCATTTTGAATCTCATAATAGGTATCTGAAAAGAGCATCAAAACAACATTAAAATCCCAACAACAAAATGGCAATTATCGCAAAAAACACCCCAAACAGGGTCTTTGAATTGTATTTTTCGCCAAGGAAATATCCCAAGAAAACCGTAAGGAGCAGCACACCTATATTATTCAAAGTAAAGAAAATACCCGTCTTTCCTTGATATGCATCAATTGCAGCGTACATTGCCACTATAGAGAAATAGTTAATGGTACCCAAAAGAATGCCCAAGAGTATACCCTTAGAACTACCTTGAAGGAAAAATAACTTCCAACTTTTTAATTGAAAAACGGAAACCATTAAAGCCACAACCGCAGCTCCACCAAATGTTATAGTAGCAAATTGGAGGTTATTAAATCCCTTAAAATCAGCATATTTAATCAGATTTAAACCGGTATCAACCATACCCGAACCTATAAATACTAACAACAAAACAGGATCAAATCTGCCCAAAGAAACGGAACCTAAGCCTGAACCTGTACTTGATTCTGAACCCGTTGATACCAAATAAACGCTTATCAAGGCCAATAAAATGCCTGCAATTCCTTTAAAACCAATATTTTCACCCAAGAAAATCACCGCAACCAATACTGGAATCACAACACTCATTTTTGAAGCCATCGCACTCATAGAAGCGCCCGCTCTATGTGTTGAATGTCCCATCAAAACAAATGTCCCCACAAAGATCAAACCCATAGATGCCGTTGGAAAAAATCCAGGCAACTGTATGATTTCCGAATTCAAAACATGATCTGACCCCAACAATAAGTTGCCCAATAAGAAACAGGTCAAATAATTGATAACCACCACCGGAAACAACTCTAACTTGAGCCTTCCAACCGCTTTAAATACCATGAAAATGCCGCTGGAAAGCGCCACACTTAGAAGTAAATAAACCAATTTTGGATCAATCATTCAATCAACTTTTTCTTTTATAAACAGTGATAGAATCACTTTCATTTTCGGTGTTAGATACTATTTCTAGACTGAGAAGATCATGGTCAAATTGTGGGCCCTTTATTCCAACCCCTAAAGCCATAGATTTACTCTGTATTTTATGCACTTCATCAACAAGACCATTGGCTAAAAAATATTCCAAGGTTTGAAGTCCGCCTTCAACGAGAACCGAATTCAAGCCATCTTCCATACAAATTTTGATGAGTTGCTGAATATTTTCAACCTTCTGAAAATCATCATCCAAATCGCCACTCCAAGCAGATGAAAGTACGAATTTAACTGGCTGTGGTCCACCAAAATATCGATCAGTCAATTGAGGATTATCACCTAAAAGAGTGGTTCGCCCCACGAGTATCGCACTACATTCTTGCCGCAAAGCATGCACGTATTTTTGAGATTCTACACCAGAAATGGCGGTTCTAGTGCGTGATTCTGGAGCGATAAAACCATCGGAAGTTTCAGCCCATTTTAGAATGATGTACGGACGTTTTTTTTCATGAAAACAAAGAAAAAAACGGTTTTGTGAACGTGCCAACATCTCACCAATTCCTACTTCTACCGAAATTCCTGCCTGCTTTAGTTTCTCTATTCCACTACCTGCAACTAGAATGTTTGGATCTAACATAGACACGAATACCCTTTTAAATCGATGTTTCACCAACAAATCTGCACAGGGAGGTGTCTTTCCGAAATGCGAACATGGCTCAAGACTCACATATAAATCGCATTCTTTGAAAATCTCAGAATCATTGCCGGCGCTCAAGTATTCATTAATGGCCATTCGTTCAGCATGAGCTTGACCGTACCCTCTATGCCAGCCTTCAGAAATGATTTCATCTCCATGTACAATTACACACCCCACTAACGGATTAGGATTCACCCAACCCTTGGCCTGGGCTGCCAAATCTATGCAACGGCGAATGTAATCGATAGGTTTCAAGGTGAATTGCGAAAATAACCTTTATTTTTGAAGTCCATGGAAAAACGCCGAGCTCCAAGAATTCGATTAACACATTTGTTTAAAGAATTTTTTCAACATCAACAATCGGCTGGTATTCTTTTAGTGCTGTTCACCTTAGCCTCATTATTTATCGCAAACAGCATTTGGTCAACAGAATACGTAAATATGTGGAAGTTTGAATTTGGATCAGAAGCATACCATTTACACCTAAAACACAGCGTTACTGATTGGATAAACGACGCGCTGATGACCATTTTCTTTCTTTTGGTTGGAATTGAAATTAAAAGAGAATTGATTGATGGTGAACTAAGTGACCGAAAGAAAGCCTTACTGCCTGTCATGGGCGCTCTTGGAGGCATGATGATTCCGGCCCTGATTTATTTTTTAGTGAATTTAAATTCTCCGGAAACCATCTCAGGTATTGGTATTCCCACTGCCACCGATATTGCCTTTGCCATTGCCATTTTGGGTTTATTGGGAGACCGAGTTCCGCCTGCATTAAAAGTTTTTCTAACAGCGTTGGCCATTATTGATGACTTAGGCGCTATTTTAATCATCGCCATTTTTTATGGTCAGCCCATTTCTTGGGGTTGGATGGCTGTTGCTGCTGCCATTATTCTGATCTTAGAAATTGCCGATCGCAAAAATTGGGATTATGCATGGTTGTACACAATACTTGGTTTTGCACTATGGTTTGCCATGCTGCATACCGGCATACATGCTACCATTGCAGGGGTAATTTTAGCTTTCATGCTCCCCAGACAGACGAACAAAGAAAAGAAATTGGCCAATCAAATTGAACATAAACTATCTGGCATCGTCTCATTTTTGATATTGCCTTTGTTTGCTGCTGCCAATACCGCTATTCCCATTGATACCCGCATTCTAAACGATGCGTTTACCCCGCTTTCTATTGGTGTTTTCTTTGGACTTTTAATCGGTAAACCCTTGGGAATATTTTCCTTCAGCATCATTGCCCAGAAATTAAAAATTGCAGAAATTTCATCCAACATTAGCAAAGGAATGTTATTAGCTGCCGGAATATTGGGAGGAATTGGATTCACCATGTCAATCTTTGTTTCTAACTTGGCCTTTACCAATGAATCGCACATCAATCTAGCCAAAATCAGCATCATTTCTGCAAGTGTCATCGCAGCCACTCTAGGTTATTTGGGCTTCATAGCCACTAACAATTCTAATAAATAGTAATCTGCCACTGTAAGTTATTGTAACATCTTATAACTTTCACCGATCAAAGTTAGGTGATGTGCTCTTAGACGTAGAAATTTGTCGATGCTTGTTGACTTCATATGAACATCATTGACTCAGACGTTTTCATTCATCGTGAATCCGTAAATACTGCCGAAGTGATTTTGCACTATCAAAAACACATAAAATTCTGTCTCAAACAAGAATTTTACATAGGGTTGCCGTTTAGTTGTAAAGAAGAATTGATTACTCAGTTTAACCACTTATTCAGCGAACTTGGGATTGTTGGACAGTTTTTTTTCTATTTCACTTTCAAGCCACACCAAAGCATACAGTCTATCGTTGACGAGCACCATAAAAGCACTCGGTGGAGCAATCATATTCATCTTTTGCCTCAATCTGATTTGCAATACGGTTCCTACAAAGATGAATTATGGGACCTTCATATAGAAAAATACTCTGTGTTCTTTCATGAGTTAAACAGCGTAAAAGAATTTTCTAAAAATATTGAGTTGATCTCCAAATTAAATGCTAGAGGTGGAATTATTGGAATTTCAGCTTCTGGATTATCTCCAAAGAAATTAAACCAATTGGTTCAAAGCAATTCCATTAATTTCTTTAATACCCAAACGGTCAACATACATTCAAAAGAATATGCTGATCAACAGAAATCAAGACGCGAACTAGAGGAATTAATCCTCAATTCTAGCAGTCTTGACCAAACCGGGGAGGTTCTGAATTAATATTTTCTTCCCTTCTAGCAATACCAAATTATCATGCTTAAAATCAGAAAGTAGTCGAATGACGGTTTCTGTAGCAGTTCCAACTAAATTCGCCAACTCTTCGCGGGTTATTTTCAGATTCAAAGTTTTGCCATCGACTTCGTAACCATAGGTTTCTTTGATAAACAAAAGTGCCTCTGCAAGACGCTCTCTAACGGGTTTTTGAGCCATGTGAGTGATGTGTTGGTCTGCCTTTTTCAAATCATCCGAAAGCAATTTCATGATTTCCATGCTCAACACACCGTCTTTTTGAAGAACTCCCATAAACAAATGCTTCGGAATGAAACACACACCTGCATCTTCCATAACTATGGCGCTAGCAAAATATTTATCTTCTCCCAATAAGGATCTATATCCCAAAAGATCACCTGCTTTTACCAATCTCAAGATTTGCTCTTTGCCATCATCGCCTAGTTTGGATAGTTTGATTTTACCATAATTCACACAAAACACCCCATGCGGACGCATTCCTTCATGAAATATGTACTGGCCTTTTTTATAGGGAGTACAAACCTTTTCTTCGTTGATGGAATCTAAAGAATCATTTTCCGCGCGACAAAAAACAGAATTAAAGCGCTTTACACAATTCTTACAGTCAAGTTCTTTGTGATCGAAACTCATGAGGCATAGTTTATTTGGGGTACTCCCAAAGTTATAAAGAGAAACCCACTTACACAAGCCCCAAATTTCAATGGCAGCAAGCGTGTTTTTGAGTTGGTGCTTTCATTTTTGGACTTAAAAACGGGATACCCAAATTTGCTCCCCTCAACAAAAACACCAAAGCCATTATCAGCAGCCAAAACGGCAAAATTTTCTGAGAAAGCAAGCCCATTTTTTGTGCAATTACCCGTTTTCCAAGCGAAATCAATAACAAAATTGGAGCCGTGGCAACACCAAATCCAAACATGAACAATACCGAACCAGATAAACTTCCAAATCCCATCGATGCCAGTAGAGCGCCATACACCAATCCACAAGGTAAAAGGCCATTGACCATTCCCGCTATCCACCAACCCCACAATGAATTTCTTTTAATAGATAGGCTAAACTGTTTGTTCAACCAAGCCTGGATGGGCGAACTTCCTACAGATTTACGTCCCCAGAAATCATAAATCCAAAGTAAAAGAAAAAGGCCGCCCAAGAACAATGAGAACCATTGCTCATATTGCCTCACATCAATAAACTCGAGCAAAGCACCTACCAAAACACCCAAAATGACATAGATAGAGGTTCTTCCCAAATGATAGATTGCAGTCACTGAAAAAGTGCCGCCTGGCAAAAGAAGGGCCAATGGGCCGCACATTCCCACACAATGCATACTTCCGGCAGCGCCTAGAACCAAACCGCTAAAAAGAGGTGCCAGAATCATCTATTTTTTTATAAATTCGGTCACTGCAAAGAATGTATCTTTCGATACATTATTCCATCTTACTTTCACCTCAAAATGACCTTTGGGAAGATTTCCATCAACCAACCAATGAGCCTCAATGGCATTGCCTAATTCAAGATGTTGGTCTTTTGATTTGTCCATGGCGTTGTAAAACCAAACACTTGCTGACGTGAAATCAGCATTGGTATTGCTGTCTTTACTTACAACGGATATCTGAATTTTTGAACCTACCTCTTGAACAACAATTTTCATTTTCTGATCAATGGCGTTTTTTGTCCAATTGATTTGACTTTGAAAAGCCAATTCTTTCTCGTAGTAATTTTCTTCTACCAACTCAAAAGTGGTATGCGTAGCACCGTACACTAAATATGCAATACCTGCTACAAAAAGCACGTACACTAAAATGATTCCTTTACCCCAATTCATGATTTTTTATTTGGTTTATGCGGAGACAAAAATGCTGTTTTTTCAGAGACCATCAAGTGTTCACCCATGTATAAGTCAATTTGAATGGGCTCTTTTCTATCTTTAACTTGATCAGGATCAACCAAAATGAAAAAGGTGGTGCGTTTGATCTTCTCTTTCTCTAATTTTCGGTAGTATTCACCATCAACCCATTGAATTTCATATCGCTGATCTTGAATCTTCAAATACAATGAATCTATATTGTTATGGCTTTTATTGATTAGCATTAAGTTAAAAGCATTGCGGTATTTTCCATCTTCAGTGATAGTATACAGCTGTCCTGGAACTTTTCTAATTTGCATTTCAACGGTTGAACGCGATGTCAGAATCAACAACCAAATTCCCAGTAGTGCAACCAAAACAGCAATATATGCTTTGAGCCTGGGTGTGATCACAAATGGCTTATTTTCTGCAATGGTTGTTTCGGAAGCATAACGAACCAACCCCCTTGGTTTATTGATTTTGTCCATGATGTTATCACAGGCATCAATGCAAGCCGTACAATGGGTGCATTCTAATTGAGTACCGTTTCGAATATCAATTCCAGTTGGACAAACATGCACACACTGTAAACAGTCAATGCAATCTCCTGCAGTGCGATCTTGTCCTTTTCTCAATTTTTCTCGCGGCTCGCCGCGAACGTAATCATAGGCAACCACCACTGAATGCTTATCTAACAATACCCCCTGAAGCCTTCCGTATGGACAAACCACTGTGCATACTTGTTCTCTGAACCAAACGTAGATAAAGAAAAAGATGCTCGAGAATACCAACATGGCAATTAATCCACCTAAATGCAGCTGCAGGGGTTCTGTAGCAATTTTATACACTTCATCAGCACCTATGATATACGCCAAAAAGGTATTACTTATTAAAAAAGAAACAACAAAGAATACCGCATATTTCAAACCCCTTTTACGGATCTTTTCCCCGTTCCAAGGCATTTTATCAAATGCTCTTTGTTTGGGGGCATCGCCTTCTATCAAATATTCGAGTTTTCGGAATACCATTTCCATAAACACGGTTTGTGGACAAGCCCATCCGCAGAACAGTCGGCCGAAAGCAACGGTAAAAACAATGATGAAGACCACAAAGAGAATCATGGTCAATCCAAACAAGAAAAAATCCTGAGACCAAAAAACAAATCCAAAAACAACAAACTTACGCTCTAAAATATTCAAGAGCATGAATGGTTCACCCTTATATTTTATCAAAGGAAGTCCAAAGAAAATCAATAAGTAAACTACAGATAGCCATGTTCGGGCGTTATAAAAACTCCCGGTTGGCTTGTATGCATAAACCCAATTTCGCTTACCTTTTTCATCTATGGTTGAAACTCTATTGCGGTATTCATCATTCTCGTCAAAGACGGAATTGTCAGGAATTGACATGTTTTGATTGTTGTTACTATTTCATTGAAACCTTAGGTGTAGCATCAGCAGTGTCAGTGTTGACTGGAGCACTATCTTCTTGAAAAAGGGTGCCTTCGGGTGCTTTGGGAGCTGCAGTTTTAGAGCCATTGATAGATTTTATATAGGTGGCTAAATTTGCTACGTCTTTGGCAGTTAAAATTCCGCCCCAAGCAATCATTCCCATTTCAGGTACCCCTTTAGAAATGGTTCTAAAAATGTCTTTGATATCACCTCCGTGCTTCCAGTAATCATCTGTTAAGTTGGGACCTGTGCCACCACCACCATCAGCAGCATGACAAGCAACACAATTTTTAGCAAATAGCTTTCCACCTTCAGAAATCATACCAGCATCTGCACTATAGGTGATTGTATTTTCATCTACCTTGGCTGCATTTTGTTCATTGTACAAGGCTTGTTGAATTTCGGCTTGCGCCATTTCATTCTTTAATTCTTGAACTTGAAGGGGCGCTGTTCCTGCAATATGATATCTCCAAACATAGATTCCGGCAAATACAATGGTTAAATAGAATCCATAAACCCACCAAGGTGGCAATGCATTGTCTAACTCTTTAATGCCATCGTAATCATGATCCAATTGAACATCTTTTTCCTTTTCAATCTCCACTGATTTGTTTATTTTATCCCACCAAATCTTCCAAAAAGCCGTTTTCTTAGACTTTTCTTTAAGTGCCGGGGGAAGTACTACTGCTTTTAACCAATTAGCAAAATACAATATGATAAGTACTTCAAATCCAATGATAGAGAGTAAAATTACATTCAATTGAGAGGTGGTAAAACCAGCCCACATTTCTACGGCCGCTGAGCCATCGTTCATCATGCCGAAAGCAAAAATTATTGCAATTGCTTTTGTCGAATCTCGAAATTTAGAGATGGCCACCTTACTCAATAAATTACCCATAAATAATATGACAATGGCCAAAGCAATGGCGGTAACTGTGAGAATCCATGGAATGTATTGTTCCATGGAAAATCCTGAAACTTGCTGAATGGGTGCCGCATCAGCTGATACCCCAACAGCCAAGTTTGCTCCGTCATTTTGTGCCCATGCCAACCCTGACACGAACAACCCGCCCATCAGGGCTATCATGTTTTTAAAAGATTTCATCGTTTTTAATCATTTAGAGGGATGTTTTTTGCGTTATCGATGTAATTTTTATTGGCTTTTGAAACCCACAAAATCACAACAAAAAAGAATAGGATAAATAAAGCCAGAGTTACAAGTGGATAGATAGTCACACTATCAATGGTTTTCAAATAATTAATAAACTTCATAAAAATGTTTAATTAGTTTTCTGGCAAAGTGTTAACAGGGGCCTTTTTAATATCTGTTCCAATTCGCTGTAGGTAGGCAATAAGCGCAACTATTCTTGAGTGCTGTAAATTTCTTACACCTTCCACCTCCAATATCTGGCGGATGCCTTCGTTCGATTTCAAATCATCTGAAATCACCTTTGCTTGGGCTTCCAGGTCTTCGGTTGCTCTGTTTGCATAGTCAACATCGTAGGGAACTTCCATGGTTTGCATCGCTCGGATCATGTCAGGTGTTCTACGAATGTCAATTCCTTTGGTAAACAACCAGGGGTAACGGGGCATTATTGATCCTTCACTGGTAGATGTAGGCTCATACATGTGATTAAAATGCCATGCATTGTTGTATTTCCCTCCTACTCGAGCCAAATCGGGACCGGTTCGTTTACTTCCCCACTGGAATGGATGATCGTATACAAACTCTCCCGCTTTTGAATAATCTCCATACCGTTTAACCTCATCTCTGAATGGACGAACCATTTGAGAGTGACAAGTATAACATCCTTCAGCAATGTAAATATCACGACCATGCAACTCCAAAGGCGTATATGGCTTTACCGAACTAATGGTTGGAATGTTGGTTTTCACCAAAAAGGTAGGAATCATTTCTATTAAACCACCTAAGGCAACAACCAATAAACTTAAAACCAGCATCTGTATGGGTTTGCGTTCAATAACACGGTGCCAGTGATCTCCTTTGTGCGCTTCATAGGGAACTAAAGCAGGCGCTTGAGCTTCCTCTTCGGCTAAAAACGACCCTTTTTTGACGGTTTTATAAATGTTGATGACCATAAGAATGGCGCCAGTTAAGTATAATAGTCCCCCAAAACTCCTCAACTGATACATGGGAAGTAACATATTCACCGTATCAAGAAAAGAGTATTGTAAAGTACCTTCGGGAGTGAATGTTTTCCAGTTTAAACTTTGAGTAAAACCAGCCCAATACATGGGAATGGCATAAAATACGATCCCCAAAGTACCCAACCAAAAATGCGCATTGGCCAATCCTTTTGAATGAAGTTCTGTTCTAAACATTTTTGGAATTAGCCAATACAAAACTCCAAAGGTCAAAAATCCATTCCAGCCTAAGGCTCCAACGTGAACGTGCGCAATGGTCCAATCGGTAAAATGCGATATAGCATTGACGTTCTTCAATGATAACATGGGTCCTTCGAAAGTGGCCATACCATATGCGGTGATTGCAACTACCATGAACTTCAGAACAACATCTTCACGAACACGATCCCAAGCGCCTCTCAAGGTGAATAAACCGTTAATCATTCCACCCCAAGAAGGAGCAATCAACATGACTGAGAAGACAACACCTAAAGACTGAGCCCAATCTGGCAACGCACTATACAACAAGTGGTGAGGACCAGCCCAGATATAAATAAAAATCAAGGCCCAAAAGTGAATGATGGATAATCTGTAAGAATACACCGGTCTATTTGCTGCCTTGGGAAGGAAGTAGTACATCAATCCCAAATAAGGAGTAGTTAAGAAAAAGGCCACGGCATTGTGACCGTACCACCATTGAACCAAAGCATCTTGAACGCCGGCATACCAGCTGTAACTTTTCATGAAACTGATAGGTAATTCAATGCTATTGACAATGTGCAACATAGCAACGGTTACCCAAGTTGCTATATAGAACCAAATTGCAACATAAATGTGACGCTCTCTACGCTTGATAATGGTTCCAAACATATTGATACCAAAAATGACCCAAACCAAGGTAATGGCTATATCTAAAGGCCACTCCAATTCGGCGTATTCTTTTCCTGTGGTATACCCCATCCAAAGGGTTAATGCGCCAAAAACAATGATTAATTGCCATCCCCAGAAGTGAATTTTGCTGAGCACATCACTGAACATTCGAGCCTTCACTAATCGTTGTAACGAATAATAAACACCCATAAAAATTCCGTTTCCTACAAAAGCAAAAATGACCGCATTCGTGTGAACCGGCCTCATTCTACCAAATGTAGTGGGTGCCCAATCTAAATTGATGGCGGGAAAATACAAGGCAATCGCAGCCCATAGTCCAGCGATAAAGCCAATTACGCCCCAGAAAATGGTAGCGTATGCAAACCACTTTACCGGTCGGTTGTCATAGGAAAACTTTTCAATGTTCATTATAAAGATTATTGGGATTAGTTTAAGTGCTTGTTAATGATGTTGTTCTTTACCAATTCTGTATCGTGCAGTATTCTGTTTGCATTTGCTTCAGGATCTTCAAACTGCCCAGTTTTTGCGCTCCACAAATAGGCCGCTAGAAATACTCCAGCCACCAAAATGCTCATGATCATTAAGATTATTACTACCGACATATCTATTTTCAAAGTGACTATTTTTTGCTAAAAACGAAAATGATGTTGCTCACCATCAAATATGATTTTCGTCATACTTTATGACAAAGATTTATGACTTCAACTTCAACGCTTTTGCCGATAACACACTGCCAATCCAAGTAATCAAAACAATGGTAATTGAGCTGGAAGGCATTAAAATTGCCGCTATTATTGGATTCAATTTTCCCTGTACCGCAAAACTCAGACCAACGATATTGTATACCACCGAAATCGCAAAACTGAACCAAATGATGTTTTTCATATACCGAGCCATCTTCAATAATTTTGGCAACTGTTGAAGCGATTTACCTTCCAAAATAGCATCAGCTCCTGGGGTGAAATAACCTATATCATCGGTTACCGCAATTCCCACCGAGCTACTCATCAAAGCCCCAGCATCATTGAGTCCATCTCCCAACATCAAAGTTCTCTTTCCCGAACGTTCTAAATTCTCAATAAACCACTTTTTATCGTGGGGTTTTTGTCCAAATAGGAGGTTGGTTTTCTCGGGGAAGATTTCACGCATCAGACCTTCATCGTCTTTCAAATCACCGCTGAGAACCGCCATTGGATATTTTCGTCCCAATTCTTTTAAAGGGGATGCTAAATTCTCCCTTACACTTGAACTGAACACGAAATACCCATTGACACGGCTTCCAATGCGCACCCAAATCTTTGACCCCTGCTTGATTTCAAATATTTGATTACTCGATAACTCTACAAAATCTGTTGAACCCAATCTCATCTCCATCCCATTCCAAACACCTTTAATTCCTGCCGAAAGTTTATTTTCAACTTCATCAATGGACACGTTAACCCTATTCAGATGTTTGGAAAGAAATCTAGCATAAGGATGAACTGATTCTTTTGCCAAAGAACCAATGACATCTAATTCTGTTTCTGTAAGGGCATTTCCAACATAATCAATATGGGGATTTTGAGAATCTGTGACGGTACCTGTTTTATCAAAAACCATGTGGTTTACCTGATTCAAATTTTCTAAAACTTTAGAACCTTTAACAAACAATCCATTCTTTGCAAATAGACTTAAAAAATGACCATGAGTAAATGTCACACTCAACAGCAAAGCACAGGGACAGGCCACTATCAATACGGCCGTAACTGCATTCCAAAGAACAGTTGGATTAAGAACACTCCAATAAATCGCTGTAAAAGTTGCAACTGTAAATACACCCAAGGTAAAATACATGCTTGCCTTTTGAACATAACTGCTTTCATTTGTGCTCTGTGGGTCTTGTTTGCGAGGGATTTGATTCGTTGACTTTTCCCAAAGCGATACTAAATAACTTTGAGAAACCGACTTTTGAGCCAATATTCTCACCGATGAACCCAATTGACGGCCTCCGGCATAAACCCAGGAGCCCGCATCTAATTCAACTGGGTGACTTTCTCCTGTGACAAAACTATAATCAATGGTGGCTTTTCCGGCTGCAATCAAACCATCAACGGGTACAACTTCTTGATTATGAATAATTAACTCATCGCCCACTCTTATGTCATGCAACGACTTATAAATTTCCTTTCCCTGTTCAAATACCGTTGACGAAATTGGAAAATACGATGTGAAATCACGATTATAAGTTATGGATTTGTAGGTTCTATCCTGCAGGGTTCTGCCTAACAACATAAAAAAAACAATACCACTCAAAGAATCAAAATATCCCGGTCCGATATGGTAATATATTTCATACAAACTTCGGAAAAACGTTATAGCCATAGCCAATACTATGGGCAAATCAATGTTGAGGTATTTCTCTTTGATTCCACCCCATGCCAACTTATAAAATTCCAAAGAACTGTAGGTAATCACAGGTACTATGAGCAACATGGATAACCATTGAAAATAAGGTTTTAATCCATCCAAATCTGAGCCATAGGCAAAGTATTCAGGGAAACTCAACAACATAATATTACCAAAAGCAAATCCAGCCACACCCAATTGGAACAAGCGGTGATTTTCTGTTTTAGGTTTTAATTTGCTGTTTCCTAAATCGCTCAAACTAAAATACGGTTCGTATCCTAGTTTGGTTAGAGCCAAAGCTAAATCAAAGGCTGTTATTTCTGTGGTATTGTAAGCAACTTCTAAGTGCTTTTCAGCAAAATTCAATTTACTGCCGATGACACCAGGGTGAATTTTATACAAATTTTCAAGGAGATACAGACAAGAACTGCAATGAACTTGAGGTAAATAAAACTTTATATGCTGTCTATCATCCTGTTGAAATTGAAGCAATTGCTCTAATAATTTTTGATCCTTTAAGAAGGCAAACTTATGAGCATGATCCTTCAACTGGTCAACGGTTTGTCCCGGAGTGGAATTGAAATCGTAATATTTGCAAAGTTCATTTTCCTGAAGCAATTCATAAACTCCTAAACAACCTCTGCAACAAAAGGCAAGATTGTGTTTTACAATGGGACTTCTTGTTTTAACACCGCAGTGGAAGCATACTTCTATCTCTTTCACGCTTTCAATCATGATCTCTTTCAATGTTTAATTTGGCATTTTCCAACTTGAACAAAACCTGCGACTCAAAGAAATTCAGGTAATTCAAAAACGCAGCTTCCAACTGATAGGAATTATGGCAATGCAACTGTTTTTGTTCCTTCCAATCATATTCCACGGTATATTGATTGCAAATTTCTCTAAGCTTGGAAATTGCATTTTGCTGTCTTTTGTGAATAGATCTAATTATATTAAAACCATGCAATGCCGGAGGTTCTTTCTGTTTATCAAGAGTTTTTCTAATTGCAGGAAACAATATCATAGATAGCAACCTAGCGAGACTCTGTAACTCTTGATTAAATTGATAAACAATAACATAAAATTGTATATCATCGCCTCGAGTTTCATTATTCAAATCAACAGATTTCAGTAATTTTTCTGATTGAAATTTAAGAGAAGGAATTAAATCAATCTCAATGAGTTTAAGGCTCTGGGCAATATCGGCAACAGGAGTAAAATACATGAATTCCAAGATGCAAGTTCCATACTTGAAAATGGGCAACCAATGACCTAACTCAAAGCTAAATATGATTTTTATCATGCTTTAGTTGGTCGTTAAATTCTGACGATCATCGCTTTGTGAATAAATGTTCATCCCAATTATAAGAATTACACTATTTTCGCTTTAAACCTCAATTCCCAAAAATCTATGAAAAACAAATCCTACCTAGTTGGCGGTATCATTTTAATTACCATTGGAATATTATGGCTACTTCACGCTTTAAATATTCATCTTCCAGAAATACTTTTATCGTTTCCTTCGTTGGTTACTATGATTGGTATTTTGATTTTGGTACAAGCAAAATTCAAAAGCGAATTAGGTTGGATAATCTTCGGATTTGGCAACGTATTGGTATTAAATAGGTTAATACCTGATCGAAATATTATACAGATTGGAGTTGCCGGAATACTGATTATTTTGGGTTTGTATTATTTGTTGAGATATTTTGGTCAACAAGATTCAATAAAAAGCAATGAACCAAACCATTAATTGCTTATTTTTGGCACATATTTTGTTATTCGAATGTAAACAACCAAACACACTATGAAAAAAACAATCTCCTTACTTTCTCTTGCCCTGCTTTTTGTTGGATTGAGTTATGGACAATTAGTAGTAGATGCCTTAACTTTTGCACAAAACCCTAGCGCATACAACGGAAGAACCATCATTATTAGAAATATTCAGTGTCAACTATCCAACACGGTTGCAACTCCTCAGGCAGTTCTACCTCCTGCAGGAAATGTCGGTGTTGGAAATGCTCAAACCGTTACCGCTCCAAGCGTAAATACTCAAAGTAGAACTGGCACAACAGGTACAGGTGCTACTACTCCACAACAAACACGTTGTTTGGCTCCAAAGAGTTGGGTGAAGATGGATGTTTTCTTCCCTCCTAAAAATGAAGCAAAATACTGCTTTGTTATTTACGATAAAATGGCCAACGTATTACCTGCAAACAGAGAGGTAAATGCAGATTTAACTATTAAGGTTGACACTAGAGCAATTCATAGAATTACTAGAATAAAGATCAATCCTTAATTTCAAATACACTCTTTAATTTAACATGAAAAAAATATATTCATTTATTATCGTTGCTCTATTGAGCATCAGCTATTCATTCTCACAAGGTGTGTTAACAAGTGCTATGGATTTCACTAAAAATCCGCAGCGTTTCGCTAACCAAATGATCACCATTAAAAAGGCTACTCTTCAAATAAGTAATGAACAGGGTAGACCTGGCATGCCAACTTCACCGCGTATGGGTGCACCAGGAGCAGGAGGCAATGAACCAGCACCATGCAACCCTCCAAAAAGTTTTGCGAAACTTCCAATAAGCTTTAAGGAAACTCCAAGCTACCAAGGTTGTTTTATTATTGCAGAATCCATGTTGCGCTCGTTAACCGCTCAATCTGGTGGAAGAAATATTGATATTGATATAACCTTCAAAGGAGATGAAACGCGCGGTTATGTTGTAACCATGTGCGTTCCGTCAAAATAAATTTAGACTAATCCAAAAAAAAGGCGGCCCTCAATAGGCCGCCTTTTTTATTTTAATTGAAGCAATAATTCTGTTCTTCTGTTGCGTCGATGTTCGTCTTCCGAACAAGGTGCACCATCTATACAATGATTTAGAAGCAACTCTTCTCCGTATCCAATGGCTTCTACCTGATTAGCAGGCACCCCTTGTGATATTAAATACACTTTTAAAAAGTCAGCCCTTTCTTGTGATAGTTTTCGGTTGGCATTTTTAGAACCCTTGCTGTCAGTATGTGACCTTACCTGCACCTTCCAATCAGATCTGCGTTTCAGTACTTCAGTGAGAATCAACAATTCATTCTCAAAATTTGCGTCAACAACAATGTCACCTACTGGGTGCAATAAAGTAATAAACTGATAATCACGGTAATTTGAAGCACTATCAATATTGCGGGCTTTTTCCAATCGCACCGAATCAGATAACATCAAGAAATTCAACCCCTTAGCATAATTGTATTTCTCAGGTTCAGCTACTGCCATGGTTTGGATTAAATTACTGATCTTAGATTCATCTCTAATATCCATTTGTTGTTCAGGCAATTTATTATCTGCTATTTCATCTGGGAAAGTATTCTCTACAATATAGTTTTCAGGAAACATCACTCGGTCAAGTAAATCTAAACTTAACTCTACTCTCATGATTTTTGACTTATTGCCGTATCTATCTGTAGAGAAATATAAGATCCCGTCATAGAATTTGGGTGCAAATTCGTTTGCCTGTGAATTGATAAGCCTACCCGCATTCACCAGTCGATTATTCATGGTATTAAAGAAATAAATATCAGAACCACCCCATCCAATATGCCCTTCGGTTGAAAATGCAATAATTTCATCTGTAATAAAAACTGGGTCAATATCTGATAATAAGGTATTAATTTGATCCCCCAAGTTTAAATAATTACTTAAAGTTGGTGTGCGGTCTTCAGTCCATACAATATCGCACATATAAATATCCGACTTGCCAAAACCGCCTGCCACATCACAATAGAACAAGCCCTTGGTTTGGTTTGGGTTCATTACAAAGCCCGCTAAATTACTGTTCCATTTATCAAAATGTAGACTTTTCAAAGAGTAATCACCTACTTTGGGATTAAATGAATATTTAAACACATCCAACAAGTAATCATCGCTATCATTTACTAATGAATGATTGGTAGTGACATACATGTTACCAAAAGAATCTATAAAGGATAACTCAAAATTCTTATTCAATAACTGTCTCTCCAACAAAATACCTTTGGTGCTCAAAGTGTCAGAAGACCAAATATTGGCTTTCATAATCTTTGTATAAGGTTGCCCATCGGCCGAAGAAACCGTAGAAAGTAGCCCACCATTTACTCGAAAACGTTCATGAAAGCACCATTTGCCCGTAACTGGATCTTTAACCGGCAGAAAACACGCATTATTAGATTCAATTTTTTGTACTTGAGGAACAGACAATTGAGATTCTAGTGGCTTACTTTGCTGCAAGAACAGTTCAGGGTCAGCCTGATTCAATATTGGCAAGCCCGCGTAATCAACTGTCTTCAAGTCATTAAGCACGGTAAGAAACTCTACTTTTTCACCCATTTTATTCAGCAAAAGAGCCATATTCAGTTTATCTGATGGGGTTACTTTTGAGGGATATTTTTTCACCAATTGCTTATAAATACTCATAGCAGTATCAGTGTACCCTAGTTTTGAAAACGCAACAGCCAATGATCTCATTTCGTTGGCTGATTTGACTTTCTTCAATGTAGAATATTCAGCTATTGCCTCTTGATATTGCATTCGCTCTACCAATTCTGTAGCTTTCATGCTTGGCTGTCCTCGTTTGGCAATCCCCTTGGGTAATTCAACAGCAGCCAAATGGAAGAGTATCCAAAGGAATAAATATTCAGGTCTTAACATTCAGTTTATTTTAAAATTGACGAGGAATTACTTTGGTTTTTTCTTTGTTGTAATCAATCTGATATGAAATACCAAACTCAATAGAATTGAAAGGCGTTTGATCATCATATATGGTACCCGATTCATAAGCAAAAACCACTTTGATCAAATCATTGGCTCTAATGGATGCTAAAAATGCATTTGAACCGGTACTTCTATATCCATATCCAAGGGTTAGAACACCTTCATAAATGCCGTAAATATTGGCATCCCAAACTGTTGGCAAACTGCTGTATTTACGAGCTTGAGCCGTTGTTTTAACCTGCCATTTTTTATTAAATTTATATACGTAACCAGCATTAAATGACCAAAAGGATCGGGCATTATACCCAAGATTGATATTATCAACCAACTGTTTTGGCACCACGGCAAACTGAGGAAGTGAGGCTCCGATATAATATTGCTTGCCATAAAACATAACACCCCCACCCACTAAAGGAGCATTAAAATTATAATCGTTGCCCGTCTGAGCTGCATCTGCTGGCGCATCTGAAATCAATTGTGAAATTCTCAAGCTAGAATTAAATACTCCTAATCTTAGTCCAGCAGCGGCAAAAATATTCTTATCTAGCTGCTTGTGGTAGGCAATATCAGCAGCCATTGAGGTCATACTCATAGGAGAAGCAACCTTAAATTGACCAATAGATAAATTTTGAAAATTGGCTCCCAGTGAAAAGTCCTTATTCAGTGGCGACTGAAAAGCCACAGCAGAATATCGAGGTGTTCCGGGGAAATTGGCCCATTGTACCCTTGAAAGTGCGTCAATTTTAAGGTTTCTATTTAACCCGTTATATGCTGGATTCTGTATGCTGGAAATCAAATCATATTGTGTAGTTAAGGCTACTTGTTGAGCACTAAGGGACGAAAAGGCCCCAACCAGTGCAAAAGCAACAACCCAATACTTACTGATTTTATTAAATTTCATCATGGCTTGATATAAAAATTACCCTTTGTTTGAGGTTTATTGAATTGTGGTGAATCAGTTCTGTTATGATTTAAAATATAGAAATAAACTCCTTCAGGTAGTTTCTCTAAAATTGTGCTGTTAGTTTCTCCTCTAAATGTACCATCCCAATCATTTAAATATGCTCCCTTGCTGTCATAAACAATCATACCCCATTGATTGAATACCACCAGTGAAGCATTAGGGAAATTTTTAAGTCCTTTTATTGAAAGTAAATCATTTACCCCGTCGTTGTTTGGAGTAAATATTTCAGGGACAAATGTTTGTGGATCAACAAAGTCTGCAAAAGCGTTTTTATCATTATCGCCTTCTCCCTCCTCTGAATCTGGCATTTCATCATTATCTGAGTCCAGATCTAAGTAGTTTGCAGTTCCATCAAGGTCATAGTCTGCATTGGTTTCAATTAGATCAGAAATAGCATCTCCATCAGAATCTAAATCCAAGAAATTTGGAATACCGTCTCCGTCTTGATCTTTGGCTGTTTCAATGAGATCACTAATTTTATCATCGTCGCTATCATCATCAAGATAATTAGCTAACTGGTCAAGGTCAAAATCACTAGATGTTTCTATTTCATCATCAATTCGATCATCATCTGAATCAAGATCTTCAAAGTCTCTTATTCCATCGACATCAGTATCTATGGCATCTTTGTCATATAAATCGCCGAATACCCCTGAAATTCCGTCTGCTTCATCTTGGATACCGTCTTTATCAGTATCAATCCCATCCACTCTACCATCGCCATTTAAATCAGTATAAAACATCCCACTTTCAACAATATCGTAAATACCATCACCATCAGAATCAATGTCGTTTTGGTTCAGAATACCATCGCCATCTGCATCAACGGGTACTATAACTTCTAATGTATCTAACATACCATTTCCGTCTAAATCTATGCCGCCGACTTCCATGATGTCGTTTATTCCGTCATTATCAGAATCTAGATCTAATGAATTAACAATTGCATCTCCATCTAAATCAGCATATCCTTCAATAACATCTTTGATTCCATCGTTATCGGAATCCGGATCAATGGCATCGATCAAACCATCATTGTCAGTGTCTTTATTACTTTCAAGGAAATCTAACACACCATCATCATCACTATCATCATCTCTGTAGTCAGGAATTCCGTCCTTATCAGTATCGGGTAGATTAGGATAACCTTCATCATAATCTGCAATACCGTCATTATCACAATCAAAATCCCTAAAATCAAATTCCCCGTCATTATCAGTATCAGCGGGAAGACCTTTAACATCAAAAGGAATGGCCTCAATCAAATCGAAAATTCCGTCATTATCGCTATCAGCGTCTTTGAAGTCGGGAATTCCATCAGAATCGGTATCGTCATTTCCTTCTAAATTGTCTGTAATTCCATCGTTATCAGAATCATCGTCAATCCAATTGCCTTTTCCGTCTTTATCTATATCTTGTTCTCTTTCAATATCATCGTAAATTTCATCTGAATCTGAATCTAAATCTAAATAATTCCCAAAACCATCACCATCTTCATCGTTATTTGTTTCAAAAAGATCTAAAATAAGGTCATTGTCTGAATCTCTATCGAGGTAATTAGGAATTCCATCGCGGTCAAAATCATCGGTAGTTTCAATCAAATCTGAAATTCCATCGGCATCAGAATCTTCATCTCTAAAATTGGGTTTCCCGTCACCATCTGAGTCTACGAATTCACGTTTTCCAAAGTTTTCGATCTTATCTGAAATTCCATCTTGATCTGAGTCTGAATCTTTATAATCAGCTATGGCATCTCCATCTGTGTCCATCAAGCCATATCCGTCTCCTCCATTTGACAAAACCGGAATGCCTCTGCTGTTTACCGTAACTCTACCTATACCCACTGTTCCATTTTGATCTGGATCAAAACCATTAACTTCAGCAACATCATAAATTAGATCTCCATCAGTATCTACATCGTAGACATTGTAGAACCCGTCTTGATCTAAATCCAATAAAACCTTTAATCCACTATTTTCAAAACGATCAAGAACACCGTCGTTGTCAGAATCATGATCTCGGTAATTTAGCACGCCATCTCCATCAAAATCTTGCGCCCCTTCAATATAATCAGGAATACTATCGCGATCGGCATCACCAATTTCAACATTGACCTTGGCATAAATATTCTTCGATCTATTCCCTGCTTGATCAAAAGCATACACGAACACGAAGTTTTCTCCTATATCCTTGATACCAAACACATATTGAGTTAAATAAACTTGTGCACTCCCACAGTTCTCATACAAAGAATCTAAAACTTGCGAAACTGATAACGTTGCCCTGCCTGCCGTATCTATGTAAATGGTAGCAGTTTTTGTAAAGACTTCGGGAGATAACGTATCTAACACATTTACCAAAAATGACTTTACTGCCCTATTTCCACTAGGATCAGTTGCAATCAATTGAACTACGCGAGTGCCTCGTTCAGAACAATCATAGATAGAATCAGAAAGGTAAAGTCTTGAAATTGAGCAGTTGTCATAACATTTTGATGCAAATGCATTGACAGATAATCCCGTTTTACCTTGAGAATCTAAATATACAACCTTATTCTCCACAAATATTCTTGGAGAGAGGGTATCAAGTATACTCACATTGAGAATAGCGAGGGAACTGTTTCCAGAAGTATCAGAAATGGTGTAAATAATCAGTTTGTTTCCTACGTCTGAACAATCAAATGACGACTGAGTAAGTGTACGTTTGGTGATTTTGCAATTATCAAAACTACCATCATCAAAATACATGGGGGTTACAGTAAATCTGCCGGTTGAATCCAATACAATGGTTCTATTAGACGCCCTTAAAACGGGCTTAACCGTATCTAAAACATTTATATTAACCGCCGAAACAGATGAATTTCCAGATTTATCATAACTGATAAAATTGATGGTATTTTGGCCTAAATCTTGACAGGTAAATCGGTCTTTACTTAGGCTGATTTTATCTACACCACAATTATCCGATGTACCGTTGTCAATATCAAAATAAGTAGTTACTGCAAATCCATTTTTATCGAGATATGCAATGCCATTTCTCACTTTATTGATGGGATTGGAAGTGTCTTTTACAGTTACTGAAACTTGAGTGGATGTTGTATTTCCTGAGGGGTCAGTTAACGTATAACCAACTAAATTTGACCCTAGATTGCCACAAGTAAATACCGACTGTGAGATTGAACGGGTAGCGATTTTACAATTATCAGAACTACCATTATCTACATCAGAAGGCGATAAAACAGAAAACCCGTATTGATTCAAAAATAAAGTAACTGGCTTAGTTTTCGATACCGGCTTAAAGGTATCCTGAACTGTGACCCTCACTGATTGACTGCTTACATTTTGGGCTGGATCATAAATTTTAAAATCTATGAAATTCGTTCCCAAATTATTGCAATTGAAGGTAGACTGACTGATTTCGTATTTTGAAATGTTGCAATTATCCGTGCTACCATCATCTACATCAGCTGGAGTTATACTAACAGAACCAGATGAGTTCAAAAAGACAATGATATTTTTATATTTTAATACAGGTCTTAAAGTATCTTGAACCTGAACTTGAACTTGAATATTACTGGTATTTCCGCTGCCGTCAGTTGCACTAAACAACACGGAATTACTTCCCAAATTAGAACAATCAAATTGCGTTTTAGCTAAATTGAATTGAGCAATAGAGCAATTATCAGAACTCCCGTTATTGGCTTGGGATGGTGATATGCTTCCTTTGCCTAAACCATTGAGATACACATTGACTGATTGTGCCTTTAAAATGGGTTTAACTGTATCTAATACAGTAATATTACAACTATTTGACTGCGTATTTCCAGATGCGTCCTCAGCCGTTACTTGCACGGTATTTACACCAATATTACTGCAATCAAAATCTGTTTTTGACAAACTCACCGACTTCAATTCGCAGTTGTCAGTTATTCCTTGATTTACCTCAGAAACTGAAACCGTAACCTTACCAGAATTATTCAGGTATCTAGTAATATTCTTTAGAACCACCGTCGGTTTTTGGATGTCGTTGTTCTTTAATCCAAAAGAAACAGTGTCAATGCATGAATTTTTATCTTTCACGGTGACCACCCAACTACCCACTCCAAGGTTTCTAAAAATTGAGTCTGTTACAAACGAACTTGAGTTGATTTGAAAATTGTATGGACGAACACCGCCTGAACATCCCAAAGAAGCAGAACCCGTTAAATCAGAGAGACAAACAGGTAAAGTTGTTGACTTCAGTCTGAGTTTCAATTCAGAAGGTTGGTAAATGCTCAAAGTATCAGAGAAATTACACTGATTCGCATCAATCACGGTGTAAGTATATTTCCCAACATCGGCTGAAATTACATTTTGAGTGGCCGCATACAGCGCAGAATTGCCATCCAACCATTCATAAGAATACGGGGATGTACCTCCATTCACATTCAAACTCATACCGCCTTTCAATCCAAAGCACAAAGGCTGTGTGGTGGAATGAACAGCAACTAATTTATTGGGTTGAGTAATATTGACTAACTCCGAATCTTTGCAACCATTGTTGTCTGTCAGCATCAAACTGTAAGTTCCAGCTATTAAATTCTTATTGGTAACTGATGTCGAATTATAATTTGACGGCCCCGTTACTCTATAGTTCCAAGGGAAAGATCCGCCGGTGGCCAATAAAGTTATGCTCCCATCGCTTCCGCCGTTGCATTTTACTGAATTACTATTGTAGGATAATTCAAGTCTTGTAGGACTCGAAACGCTGTAATTACGTGTTAATTTACACCCATTACTATCAACCAAAGTCAAACCATAAACCCCTGAAGATAATGAAGTTATATCTTTTGTTGTGAGTGAATTAGACCAACTAAATGCATACGGTTTTACACCACCATTTACATTTAGATTGATTTGGCCATTTGATTGACCAAAACACCTAACATCTGTAATAGTTGGGATGATGCTTAAAGCGGTTGGTTCATTCACAACGCCCGTATCAGCAGCTGAACATCCACTTGAATCAGTTACAGAAATAATGTAAGTTCCAGCAGCTGCATCTGAGATATTTGATTTACTCGAAAAATAGCTATTGGGGCCAGACCATGAATACAAATATGGGGCTCTTCCACCTGTTGTTTTAATGTTCATTTGACCATCAGATGAACCATTACATAAAGCCGCTCTGATGGAAGTAATTTCTACTTTTAGTTTTGTGGGATTTACTATTGTAGCAGCCATTAATGCACTACAACCAGTAAGAGTTTCGGTAACTTTAACAGAATAACTGCCCGCAGCCAAACCCGTAATGGACTTCAATGTTGAACTATAAGCATTGGGGCCAGTCCATAATTGAGAATAGCCACTACCTGTTCCAGTGATATTCACAACAGCAGTGCCATTTGTTAAGCCACTGCAGGTAATGTCATTTGTGGTGATTGACAAAGCTATTTTAACTTGATGTATCAATTTCACTGAAGTATCAAGCACACAGCCTTTAGCATCAGTGACTCTCATAAAATAAACCCCTTCAGATAAATAATTCAAGTTCAGTGAACTTGATGTAAAACCTGCAGAATCCGTCCACTTTACGTTCTTATTACCGGTTCCACCTGAAATGGAGGTTTGAATTGACCCGTCAGATTTATATTCACAACTTGGTTGATTTAAAGTGAATTGCGTAGTTAACTTAGTTGGTTCCGATAGATTAACAGTTAAAGAATCTTTGCCTCCAAGACTATCGATAACGAAAAATTTAAAACTACCTGCTTTTAATCCTGAAAAACTGCCTGTTGACTGAGAAATTCCATTGTTTGAAAATACCAGTGGGCCACTTCCACCAGAGACAGAAAGAACCACCTGCCCATCAGAAATTCCATAACAACTAATATCATTCTTACTTTGCAAAGAAAGAATTGGTGAACTCTGAGAATAAGCATATCCTAACAGTACCGAAAAGAGGCTAAATATTAATGCTTTTCTCATCTTACTAAACTAATTTTTTCGTTAAACTGAGCTTGTTTGCCAAATATATCTTTCACTATCAACACCAATTGGTAATTACCCATGGGGAGTGGTAGTTCATTGAAGGTTCCATCCCAAGAGTCTGTAATATCATTCGATTCAAAAACCTTGATACCATCATCAGTATAAATCTGCCATTCAGCAATAGCTATAGAATGGTGATTACCTCTTATTCTATAAGCATCGTTGCTTAAATCACCGTTTGGTGAGAATGCCGTTGGCAAAAGAATATTGAAATCAGGCCACACCCGAACATTGGCATATGTGGTATCATTACAGCCATCTGTTGAAGAAACTACCAACCGAGTTTTATATAAACCGGTGTCAGCGTATTCGTGTTTCGCTTCATAATCAAAAACAAAATCTGATCCATCACCAAAATCCCATTCATAGGTAGCCGCATTAGTGCTAGAATCTAGGAAAGAAACCAAAGGTTTCAAAATTGTAGCCCTCTGTGTAAAAGCGGCCATTTGTGCAATTGGATTTGCATAAACATTAGTAGAATCTATAAATTTTGCATAGCAACCTTCATCGGAAGTCATTGCTAAGGTTACATAGTATTTACCTGGCTTATTGTAGGTGTGTTCAGGCTGTTCAAAGAAGTAGTTTCTTCCGTCACCCATATTCCACTCGTACTGATTGATGAATCCTTCAGAAATTGATGATCCAGATGCAATGTTCACAGGTTGACCTTCGCAACTTGGATCAATAAGCAACGCAGCTTCAGGCGTAGGATTTACTCTCACTGAAAGTATTGCTGTATCTAAACAATTGGAATCATTTTCCACTACTAAAATCACTTCAAAATCACCTGATTCACTATATGTTTGGTTTACCTCATTTCCTGAACCAAATGCTCCATCGCCAAAATCCCAGAACTCCATAGGCTCATCAGCATCTATAGAAACATTTCTGAATAAGAATTCATTTTTTTCCAAACATTGCTCGTTGATGTTAACTGCTATTTTAGCCATTGGAATTTTATTTACCACCAACAAGGTTTCGGTAGTATCAGTACAACCGAAATTAGTATACTCCACTAAACGAACTCTGTATTTACCTACTCGCTCAAAAGTTGGCTTTAAAGTATCTAAATTATCGGATTCAGTATTGCCATAAATCCAACGATTCGACGAATTTGAATCTTTAATAGAAACATCTACCAACTCGAATTGTTGCTCGTTAAAACAATATCCGTATTGATTCAAACTTAATTTAGCTATAGGCATAGGTACAACCCTAACATATCCAGTACTGATATCAGTACATAAATGCTCAGTGGTTGAAATTAATTCCACCTTATACAACCCTGTATCATTATATGAATGTGAAATAGGTTCTGTTCTATATGCAGTATCAATGATGCCATCACCAAAATTCCATGACATAATGGAGAATGAGGCACCTGTAATTTTTGAATCATTTCCGAAACTGAAATCGTTACCAAACAAGCATTGAATAGTATCTAAAATACGGATATCCGAAATACCTTGAGGATAAACCCTAACGCTCTTCGAAATTGAATCTGCGCAACCTTCAGTAGTGACACCTATCAACTTAATTCCAAAATTCCCTGATTGAGAGAAACTATAATTGAAATATGCAGAGGAATCTTCAAATCCATCAGTAAGCTTCCAAATGTAAGTAACCGCTTCATTACCGCTATATGTAGAAGAATTGTCTGCAACAAATTGATTACCGCGTTCACACATAGCTGAAGAATTCATGGTGAAGGAAATTTTAGGAATCTCGGTAACCTTCACACTATTTATAAATGTATCAGCACATCCAAATGCAGAGGAAGAAATCAATTGAACAGTATAGTTACCCGCCTTTTTATATTCATGTCGGCCTAACTGTGCAGTTGAAAAATTCGCATCTCCAAAACTCCATAAGCTAAATAAGCTTCCAAATCCGATGCTCGACTTATTTTCAAAGATATAATCGTTGTTATTGAAACACTGAATAGAATCATTGGTCACAAAAGCAGCCTTTGGCTGAGCATAAACTCTAACCGTCTTAATTACAGAATCTCTACAACCTTTATTGCTACTTACAAATAATTTCACAGAATATTGGCCAAACTGATTATATGTTTTACGTACACTGGTAGCTGTTGAAACTAACCCATCGCCTAATGACCAATCATAACTCATTGAACCAGATTTTATTTTCGATGAATTCGTTAGCAGAAATTCATGTCCACGGAAACACTGATCCACATCGTTGATATTAAAATCTGCATCTGGATCAGGGTAAACAGATACCGTCTCAAAGGAAGAATCCCTACAACCAAAATTGGTTACAGAAATTAACCTAATTCTGTATTTGCCATCAGAATTGTATTTAATCTGCGGACTCAATCCCACTGAACTTTGTCCGTTTCCGAAACTCCATTGATGTGTCAAAGTACCAGAACTTACGTTAGCCAGATTGTTCAATTGGAATAGGTTCGTATTCAAACATTGAATGGTATCACCGGCAGTTTGTAATCCAGATTTCACAAAATTGAAATCAACGGTGGGCTCAGGATGAACCACTGCCACTTTTTTCAAACTGTCGATACAATTGAACGAACTTCTTACAGTCATGAAAACCGTGTAGGTATCTGCTTTGCCAAAGCTCCACTTAGGATTTTTACTGGTTGAAGAACTTCCATTTCCAAAATCCCAAACATAGCTCAATGTCCCACCCTCAGTTGCAACGGTTGTTGCATTTTGTACTTCAAATGCATTGTTGTTTAAACATTGATTGGCCTTCACCAAATTAAAGGATGGCAACGGCTGTGGATAAACCCTCACCCATTTAACCAAACTATCTCTGCACCCAAAACTCGATTGCGATCTCAGTTTAACCAAATAACGACCTGAATTTGAGAAAGACTTGACAGAATTCAAAGAGTTTTGCGAAGAACCATCGCTAAACAACCATGTATGATTTAAAGTAGATCCATCGGCGTTATTGCTTTGATTGGTAAAACTAAATTGATTTTGGTATAAGCAAGATGAAGTATCAGACAAACTAAACTGAACCGTTGGCTGCGAATGAACTTTAACGGTTTTAGCAATTGAATCTTTACAACCAAATCCAGAAATTGACATGAGCTGCACTTTATAACTGCCGTAAGCAGAATAGTTCTTTGTAGGACTTACCGTTGTAGATCCACTCGCATCGCCATATGACCAAACGTACTTCAAACTTCCGGAACTAATTTTACTGTTGTTGGTATAATCAAACCTGTTGTTTTGTAGGCACTGTTGAGAATTATTGATGGCAAAATCAGCTTGAGGTTTAGGATAAACTACAATATTCTTGATTACAGAATCTTTACATCCCAAAGAAGAAATACTAACCAACTTAATGGAATAGGTCTTAACCTCCTTAAACGTGGCTGTAATATTCTGAACTGTAGAAATTACAGAATCATTGCTCTTCCAAATTTGGCTTAAAGTGCCACCACCAAATGCTACCGAAGAATTATTCTTAAAGTCAAATAATTGATCATTGATACATTGGCCCGCCTGATTTATACTGAAATCGGCAATTGGATCAGCATAAACGGTCAAAGTCTTAGAAATACTATCTCTACACCCATTCGAATTCAATGCCAATAATTTAACTGTATAATTACCCTCTTGAGAATACGAATGTGTACCATTCACCGCAGAAGAACTTGTATTGTCACCATAGTTCCATGTGTATTTTGCAGAACGACCATTCAAGAGATTTGTTTGATTGGTCATTTTGAAATTATCTACACTGTTACATTGCTTATCTGATGTTGTAAATGCAAAATTAACCGCGGGATTTGCCACAACAGTAACATTCTTCTTCAAGGTTTCTGCACATCCATTAGATGAAGTAGCTTTTAATTCAACTACATAGCTTCCGTATTGGTTATAACCCAATGTAGGATGTGTGTTATTACTGTTTGTTCCATTACCAAAAGTCCAAGCATATGATAATGTACCACCACCTGTTGCAATATTCGAGGTATTGTTGAAACTGTATGAATTACCAACCAAACATTGGGTATCTTGATTTACCGTGAATGCGACCGTTGGTTTAGGGAATACCCTAATTTGCTGAACCACTGTATCAATACAATTGAATGTAGTTCTCGAAGTCAATTTAACAATATACAAACCGGCTGACTTGTAATTAACTCCATTTACTATTGTTTGATTTGACACTGATCCATCACCCAAATTCCAAACTCTTGACAAACTTCCCCCTCCACTCTTAACTGTTGATTGATCAGTAAATGTATAGGACTGTGCATTTACACATTGATTCACTGTATTGATAGCAAACTTTGCTTTGGGCTGCGGACGAACCAATACAGACTTGTCAATGGTATCCAAACAACCATCGCTGTTAGAGGCAATCAACCGTATGGCCTTAGTGCCATCAAATGAATATGTTTTCTTCGGATTTTTGGATGAGCTATTGGTGCTATCACCAAAATTCCAGAAGAAACTCATGGCAGAATTTCCGTTATTAGGATTGGTGTTGTTTGTGAACGTAAATGCATTTCCAGATAAACATTGTGAGCTTTGATCAATGTCAAAGTCAGCATCTGGATTTGCTAAAATAGTAACCTTTTGAGTAGAAGAATCTTGACATCCGAATGAATTCACAGAAACTTGCTTAACTGTATAAACACGGGCTACTCCAAAAGAATAAAGTGCAGTATCTTTTCCTGTCTTACCTACTCTCACTCCGTTGTTGAAATCCCAAACCAAACTGTCAATTTGCCCTTCAGTAGCTTTCGATGAATCCTTAAATACCACCAAATTACCTCTTTCACACAAAGAATACTTCGATGCAACAAAATAACTCTTCGGATTTGCCCTAACTGTATACTTAAATTCAACCGTATCTCGACAATAGTTGGTATTCTCCAAATTCAAAATCACTTTACGACTGCCTGTCTGAGTGTATTTCTTGGTCACATTTACCCCTGTAGAGCCCGTTCCGTCATCATAACTCCATCTTGCCGTTCTGATTCCATTGCCAGCTGCGTTTACCGCTTGTAATCTTGCTGTAGTGCTCAAACAAGAATCTTGACTCAAATACTTAACCACTGCCTGTGGTTTTGCAAATACCCTGATTGTCTTTTCAATACTATCTTGGCATCCAAATTCACTTGTAGCAATCATCTTCAAACCAAGTGTGCCAACTTGTTTTTTAGTACGTGAGAATGACTTCAAACTGCTGGTATCTCCATCGGCAAATTTCCAATTCACCGTATGCGTTCCACCCCTCTGACGTGTCAAAGTAGTATCCAAGAAGTTGAATTTATTATTATTAACACACTGCGCTGAGTTGTCAATTTTAAACTTAGCAAAGGGTTCAGGCTTAATCTCAACACTTCGTTTCACCGTATCTGAACAACCTGCATCATTCGTAGCAATCAACTGTATGGTTTTTACGCCATACCATTGATATGTTTTCTGGGGATTCGCTGACGCGGATGTTAAACTATCGCCAAAACTCCATGCGTACACCAACGATGGCCTGCCCACCAAATTAGATTCACTACTATCTGTAAACTGAGTCACATTGCTGTGCCAGCACTGTTGGTACAAATCTGCATTGAAATGTACCCTTGGATTTGGATTTACCCGCACCACTTTTGTGATGCTATCTCCACAACCCAAGCTATTTACAACCCTATACGTTATATCATAATAACCTGAATCCGTGTATTTATGAATACTGCTTTTGCTGGAAGCCGTCAAGCCGTCACCAAATTCCCACTTATATTGGTTGATGGTTCCATATTTTGACGTAGCTGTACTTGTTAATTCAAAATTATTTCCTTCCAAACACAAGAAAGTGTCTTTTCTAACGTAATTAGCTACGGGATTATCGTAGATATTAAACTTAGGATACAATGAATCTATACAACCATTTGAATTCTGAATAAATAAAGATGCAGATTTTTGTCCATCCAAAGCAAAGTTTCGAGTAATGATGGAGTCTGTATAATTACTACCATCGTTAAACTTCCACAAAACCGACGTCATTGTAGCAGCATCTAAATCATCCACTTTGAAGGTATGAGAATTGTTCAAGCAAGAATCTTTGGTGATCTTAGTATACAAACCCGTTGGCTTCTTAAATACCGTGATTGGTTTGGAAATACTGTCCTTACAGCCGTAGAAAGTAGTGATTACTAACTTTACCTGGTGATTGGCATGTGCTGAATATCTATGATTGGTGTTTCGAGATGTGTCTTTACCACCATCTCCGAATTTCCAATTTGAATATAAATATCCTCCACGAACGCCTGTTGTTGAGTTGCCTGTAAATTGGAACAAGTTGTTGTTCTCACACTGATCAACATCATTGATTGCAAAATCAACTACTGTTTGTGGGTAAACCTCCAATTTTGAAGTAAATGTATCTCTACAACCCTCGCCATTTTCTACGTACAGGGTTAAGTTTTTAACTCCATCGTAGACGTATGATTTCACCGGACTTGCTGATGTAGATGTGGTGCTGTCTCCAAACCTCCAATCATACGTCAACGACGTTGTCGGTGAGTTTGAAACGCTCTTGTTGTTGAACGCAAAACTGTTGTTGGTACGACATTGCAAACTGTCTGCATGAGCGAAGACCGCTTTGGGCTGTGGCAATACCCTTAATTTTCTGGTAATCGTATCTCCGCAACCTAAACTGTTGGTGATTCTCAACTTCACCGTGTAATTGCCCGTATCTGCATATCGGTTGTAAACCGCCGCATTGGTAGATTTTGTTTGTGATTTTCCATCCCCAAAATCCCAAATCAATTGCGATACCGTTCCGTTGTTGATGCTTGTTGTGTCATTGTACTCAAACTCATTGCCCCTAAAACACAACGCTGAATCAGTGATGAAGAACCCTGCGTGCGGATTCTCATACACATTGAATATTCTGTTTATGGTATCGGTACAACCATTGGAATTGCCCACAATCACTCTCAACGACTTCTGCCCTTCTACGGCAAACGATGCTGTAATGATTGAATCATTGAAGGTCTGATTATCGCTAAACAACCAACTTACGCTCAAAGGTTTTGCTACGTCAGTATCCCATGCCTTGAATTTCGATGGTGTATTTCTGCAAGAGTCTGCCCCAATTTTTGCAAATCTGATTTGGGGTTTTCTCAAAATCTCAACCCTCTTGCTCAAAGAATCCTTACATCCAAAACTGCTGGTTTGAACCAATTTCACACTTACGGTGTCGTGGCCAACATACTTGTAGTTGATGGTAGCATCGCTCGATGTACTTCCATCGCCTAAATTCCAGGCTCTGCTGATGGTTCCTTCGGTGGAGGCAATGCTCGATAAATCTTGGAATTTATACAACTGATTGTTCTCACATTGGGTGGAATCATTGACAGTGAATTTTACTGTTGGTAATGAATAAACCCTTGCCTTGGAATCAAAGGTATCTCTACATCCAAATACGTTCGACACCTGCAATTGCAAATCTCTCGGTCCGAAGGTTGTGTATGAATGAGTTGGAGACACTGCTGTACTGCTACCGCCGTCACCAAATGTCCATGCATAAGTCAATGTTGAATTACCCGTGTTCGAGTTACTTTGATTTACAAAAGAGAAGCTATTGGCATTGAAGCACTGCAAACTATCTACTATGGCAAACTGTGCTGTTGGGTTCGGGTGAACCGTGGTTGTCTTGCTGATGGAGTCTATGCATGCATACTGGTCTTCCACCAACAACTTGATGGTGTAGGTTCCTATGTTTGCATAGTTATGTGTAAATCTAGATGGAGTTAATTTTACATCAACGTTGCCATCGCCCCAATTCCAAGTGAATTGAGTCTTGTTACCCTCGCCTTTTTTAGTCAAATCCGTAGCTCCAAATTCATTTCCTCTGATACAGTACAATACCGTGTCTAAGCCTATTGCTGCGTCAGGTCCTTTTCTTACGTGAACTGTTTGGATGCTGCTGTCTCTACATCCGTAGCTGCTGATGCTCTTGTGTTCTACTTTGATGTATCCTGTTTTGGTAGCGTAGTTGTGAGATACTGAATCACCGCTTGCCGTTGGTGCATTGTCTCCATAAATCCATTGTGAACTCAAGCTTCCGCCGCCATTCAAAATTGTACTGACATCTTCAAAAACATAAACGTTGTGGTTCTCACACTGAACTGAGTCGTTGATCGTAAAGTTTGATACCGGATAAGGAGCAACGTAAATATCTTGTCTGAAAGAATCCGCACAACCTCTAGTATCAGTACTCTTCAAGTAAACCGATCTGCGTCCAATGCTTGCATAAACCTTTACCGGCTTCAATGCACTTGAACCCGATGTATCTCCAAAGTCCCAACTGTGTCTCAATGTCAACCCGTTGGGAGATGTACTGCCCACATTGAATTTGAAATAGTTCACCGCAAAACACTGGGCGCTATCATCTACGCTATATGAAGCCACTGGATTTCTAAATACCCGAACCTGGCGTGAAGTAGTATCAAAACATCCATTTGAGTTACCAATAATCAGTCCAATGCTATGAGTTCCGTTTGAAGTGAAATTGTGTTGGATCAAGGAGTCAGTATATGTTGAACTACCCGAGATTGTCCAGGCAACGCTGGTCATGGTTGTGCTTATGGCATCTCTTACTCTGAAGTTCCAAGTTGTGTTCAAACATGAATCTGGGTTCAACTTAGCAAAACGCGTTTCTGGCTTAGCAAAAACCGTGATACCCTTGGTTACCGAATCTTTACATCCATTCGATGTGGTTACTACCAATTTGATATTCCTATTTCCGCTGCTTGAATAAGATTTAGAAACTGCCAAAGATGCAGCCGTTCCTGCATCTGCTAAATTCCAAAGTCTGCTCAATGTTCCACCGCCAGCCCTAACCTTTGAGGTGTCATTGAATGTGAATACGTCATTGTTTACACATTGGTCAACATCGTTGATCGTGAAGCCTACAATAGGTTGAGGGTAAACTACTACCTGCGAAGTGAAAGTATCTTTACATCCTTCGGAAGAGTTTACAGCCAATCTAACCAATTTGGTTCCATCATATGCATAAGATAATGAGGGCGAATTCAAAGTGGAAGCGGTTGAATCGCCAAAATTCCATGAATAACTCAATGAATGACCTAAAACATTTGATTTACTCTGATTTACAACCGTAAATCCGTTGCCAGTTCTACATTGCAAGCTGTCTACCCAAACAAATTGAGCTTTAGGCATGGGCAATATTGTAACTGACTTGGTTAAGGTATCGCCACAGCCCAAAGAATTGGTATAAATCATTTTAACAGTATATGTTCCAGCTGTTAAATAGGTCTTTTTTAAACTTGATGCATTGTTTAGTGTTGTAGGACTTCCATCTCCAAAATTCCAAGAAACAGAGCTTAATGACCCATGAGTATTTGCCGTTGTTTGATTGATTTCAACTTCATTACCTCGCAAACAAACCGCCGAATCTGTAAAATTAAAGTTAGCTACAGGATTTTTATAGACATTGAACACCTTATTCGCAGTGTCTTTACATCCAACAGAATTAGTAACAATCGCCCTAGCAGATTTTTGTCCATCAGAAGCAAAATTGACAGTGATTATTGAATCAGTGAAGGTTTGATTATCGCTAAACAGCCAACTAACGCTGATTGGCTTGGGAGCCTTTAAATCAACAACTTTAAATTTAGAAGCGATGTCTTGACATGAGTCAGTTCCAATTTTTGAAATCAAAGCTAAAGGGTGATTTTGAACTATAACAGATTTTGTAATTGAATCCTTACATCCATTATTGTCTTCAACCAAAAGCTTAATATTTTGAGACCCAGCAGTTAAGAATCCTTGGGTAAAACGGTTAGAATTCAAACGAGAAAGCGGAGAAAAGCCATCAAAACTCCATGAAAACGACTTTTTATTTGCATCCCCCACCGTTGAATTTTCAGTAAATCCAAAGGTGTTTCCTCTCAAACAATTGTTTACAGTATCAATGGTGAATTTAGCTACTAGTCCGTTGAACACCTTTAGTTTAACTTGATTGGTATCAGAGCAACCATATGAACTTGTCACTGTATGAACTACTGTAACAGCACCTGTTAAGGAAGAATAATGGTAACTAACTGAATCCCCGGTGGCCGTGGCGCCATTTCCAAAGTTCCATGCAGATGACAGATTACCAGCACCTGTTGGAACCGTGCTCGCTGTTTTTAAAATGAATAGATTACTGTTATCGCATTGATCTCCATCATTCACAGTTGAAGCCGCTTTAGGCATTGGCACCGTGTATAATTTCTCCGTAAAAGTATCTCTACAGCCTCTCGAATCAACGCCAATCAAGCTGACTTCTTTTCTACCAGTGAAACTGTAAACTTTTACGGCATTAAACGCTGTGGAGGTGCTTGAATCGCCAAAATACCACGTGTAATTAATGTTGGATGCGAAATTCTGAGTATTGTTTGTAAATCTATATTTATGTGTATCAAAACATTGAGTAGAATCATCAATGGTATATTTTACATTTGGATCTTGATAACTATTCGCTATTCCAACTGTCGTATCGCTACATCCCTTGTCGTTGGTAACAATCAATTTAACCTCTCTGCGGCCTGAACTAGCATATGTTTTGCTTGGATTTGCTGAGCTGCTGTTGCTACCGTCTTTGAAATCCCAGTTATAAGTCAATGCAGCGTTGGTGACATTCGAACTTGAACTGCTGCTAAGTACAAATGAATTCCCCTTTAAACACTGAGCCGTATCGTTCACGCTGAATGTTGCCGTGGGGTGAATATGAACTTCCAAAGTCTTGGTTATTGAATCCAAACACCCGTTGTTGTCTTCCACCAACATTTTGATGGTTTTTACACCTACGCTATTGAAGGATTCTGTGTACCTAGCTGAAGTGGTTTTTACTTGTGTAGTCTTTTCTGTTATGCTCCAGGTAAATTCTTTTTTGCTGGCATTTCCCACCAAGGAATTCTCGGTTAATCCAAACTCATTACCCCGCAAACAATTGTTTACTGTATCAATAGTAAAGCGTGCTGTTGGACCTTGTAAAACCGTCAATTTGATTTGACTCGTATCTTGACATCCATAAGTAGTAGTTACTGTATGAACCACCGTTACAACTCCTACTGTGTTAGTGTAACTATGAGCAACTGAATCGCCCGATTCTGTAGCTGCATCGCCGTAATTCCAGTCTGAGCTTGTTATGCTGCCTGCTCCAGATGGAACCGTGCTAACCGACTCCAATATGAATTCATTCTTATTGTCACATTGAGTGGCATCGTTGATGGTTGTGATAGATACCGGCATGGGTACCGCATAAACAACTTCAGCCGCGGTATCTTTACACCCATCTGCATTGGTAACAATCAATGATACTGTTCTGCGACCCGGTGTGTTGTATGATTTACTTGGATTCTCAGATGAACTGTTGGTAGTATCACCAAAATTCCAAGCAAAGGTTAATGCCGTGTTGGCAATGTTTGAACTCGAAGCATTCGTAAAATCAAAACTTTGAAGCCACAAACATTGGTTGGTGTCGTTTACCGTGAAATCAGCTATGGGATTTTCCGTGGTTGTTGCTGGCAATGAGCTTGTGTCGCGGCAACCCACAACATTACTAATTATGAGTGACACCATCCGGCTCTGAGCAGAAGTATAGGTTTTAGTTGGATTCTCAGAATTGCTTGAAACTCCATCCCCAAAATTCCAATCATAACTTAAGGATGCATTGGTCAAATTGGAAATTGACGAATTACTGTAATCAAACTTATTACTAACCAAACATTGGTTGGTATCGTTTACCGTGAACGTCGCAACCGGATTTTTATAGACGTTTACACTGATGCTTGTTGTGTCAAAACACGAATTAGCATTTGAAATCCTAACTTCTACCGCATTGCTTCCATTGGATGCGAAGG
>JACCDG010819312.1_pt1 | contig 42248 bp, 34 predicted proteins | sample 7442471 | NCBI WGS metagenome assembly JACCDG01 (sample SAMN15323444, study PRJNA562643) | freshwater metagenome | isolation source: river surface water | place: USA:Blue River Watershed | collected 2017-08-17
ACATAAACTCGAACGCCAATGAAATTGCCATAAACAGCCTGCCCCCATGGGGGCAGGCTGTTTACTTGCTTTTGTCCCTGTTTTACCTTCCACCGATCATCTGTCGCACTTCGGCTAGAATCCACAGATAGTTACAGATGAGGATCAGGCGGACAACCAAGTTTGGCATGGGCCAAAATGAAACCGCCTAAACTTCACTTTCCCCTTTCCAATCCACAATGAAAAACATCGATCGTCTTTTGCAAATCATGGCTCGGCTGCGCGATCCGGTGAATGGATGCCCGTGGGATATTAAACAGACATTCAAAACTATTGCGCCTTATACGCTGGAAGAAGCTTATGAGGTCCTGGACGCTATTGAACGCAACGATATGAACGATTTGCGCGATGAATTGGGCGACCTACTCCTTCAGGTCGTATTCCATGCCAGAATGGCGGAAGAGGCCAAGCATTTCGATTTCGAGGCTATTGCTGGCGCCATAGCCGATAAGTTGGAAAGGCGGCATCCGCATGTTTTTAGTGGGCAAAATATTACAAGCGACGCAGAATTACACCAAAGCTGGGAAGAAAAGAAACGGGCCGAAAAAAAGGCCAAGCAGGGCGCCAATACATCTATTTTAGAAGATATTCCACCTGCTCTCCCTGCCCTTATGTTTGCTACAAAATTACAAGAACGCGCGGCCGGTGTTGGGTTCGATTGGCCGGACAAATCCGGGCCGCTGGCTAAAATCGAAGAAGAATTGGCAGAATTACGCGTGGAAATAGAATCCGGCAACAAAGAAAAAATAACGGAAGAAATTGGAGATTTATTATTTTCTATCTGTAACTTGGCAAGGTATTTAAAACTATCACCTGAGCTATCTCTAAAATCTTCAAGTGATAAGTTTAAATATAGATTCCAAAATATTGAAAAATCATTGAAAAATAGCAATGAAGATCTGAAATCCAAGTCCTTGGACGAACTCGAAGAATTATGGCAGAAGGCTAAAAAAGCCTAGCTTCTTTCTGGTCTTGTTTTGGGTGGGGTCTTTGACGCGGTTGAGGCTGATGGAGCTGGAGCAGTTGAGGAAGGTTGCGCAGTTTTAGCCGGGCCGGCGGTAGACATGGCTGGACTACCCTGTTCAATACTAATGCGGCCTGATCCTCTTGTTTCCTTCGATGAATCTCTTTGGCGCTGTTTGGCGGCAATTTCATTTGTCAGTTGCCCTGCATGACGAAAACCTATGATTCCAAATGCGGCAATAACGGGTGATAGACATAAAAACAGCGTCGCAGTCGATAGGCCCATGACACCCATCGTGGCGGCTGTATTTCCCAATAAACCCAGTTTCGCCGCACCGCCGCTAAGCATACACGCGGCGGCAAACACGATTAACATAACGGCTTTGCCAATAGCGGATGATTTCTGATCGGTCAGATCGTTGATTTGATCGCCTAACAGCCCTTGATTGCTTAATTGAACGGCACCGCTTGTGCTATTATTATTTTTGGCCATACCTTAACTCCTGGATTGTATTATATCCATTTAAGGCACAGTTTCAAGATGTTTTGAAGGCGGTTTAGTTCAGCTTTTCCGGTAAATCCCGCAATTCGGGCGGACAATGCCGGTTTTGTTTGATGTAATCGTCGATTACATATAACGATTTGGCAATCCGTTCCAATTGGCTGAATTCATATGGGTTTTGTTCGTACAGGCGCGCGGCGACTTCGGTCATCAAATGCATGGCGCGCAACCAGGCGGTGGCCCGTCTGTCCGGGAAAACCGTGTCGATATCACCTTCTTTCAGCCTTTGAAAATTGGCCGAAATAACACCCAGCAACGCGTCCGGATTATGCGACATTTGTTCTAACAAACGCCGCGATTGGCGATAAATTTCCGCTGCCGAAGGATCCGCCAGCGGCATTGCTTTAAATTCTTTTGATTCGTCATTTACCGGGAGAGATTCCATGATCTCTTCCAAGCTACCTGTTCTGTACGAACGCATAAGGCCCTGTCCCTTTATTTGTGCCGTTCGTTTTTTTATTATGGTTATATTAACCAGGATGTCATGAAAGGTCTAACAAACCATTAAGAATGTGATTCTAAAGGATACGATAAATAAGTAAATATCATTATATTTCAATATCTTATATTTCTAAGCGGCTTTAAATTTTGGGCTAAGGGCGGCAAATTTGCTGGTAAATCGTTCCAGCTCCCCGGCTTCGATGGATACCGTCAGCACCATGGTTTTTTGCCGGTCCTTGCGGGTTTGAACCTGGGCATGGCGGTAAAGCCAGGCCATCGCCTCCCCCGCTTCTAATGGCAGGGTTACAGTGCCATGCAACGTGCCCTGCCCCAATTTATGGTCCATCAGGCGCAACAGCTTGTCGATCCCCTGTCCGGTGGTCGCTGATATGGGAACCGCATTTTCACCCGGGGTTGGGATTTCATTTTTGGGCAGCAGATCGATTTTATTCCAAACCTCGATGCTGCGTTCGCGCCAATCGGATTCTTCCAAATCCAATTCTGACAGAACATGTTCTACATCCAGTTTTTGCGCATCGGTTTCCGGCGATGCGATATCGCGTACGTGCAGCAATAAATCGGCTTGTTGCACTTCTTCTAATGTGGCGCGGAACGCGGCGATCAGCGCGGTTGGAAGATCGGAAATAAATCCGACCGTGTCGGATAATAATATCTTGCGCCCCGATGGCAAAACTGCCGGGCGAATGGTTGGATCCAATGTTGCGAACAACATATCCTTGGCCAGAACTTCGCTGTCGGTAAGTTTGTTGAACAAGGTCGATTTACCCGCATTGGTATAACCGATTAACGCGATCGTGGGCGTGGCATTCCGAATACGCGATTTGCGTTGCAAACGCCGGGTGCGGATTACATCCGCCAACTCTTCTTTGATTTTTTCGATACGGAATTCCAGCATCCGGCGATCCAATTCCAATTGCTTTTCGCCGGGACCGCCCAGGAATCCGCTGCCGCCACGTTGCCGTTCCAAATGGGTCCAGGACCGCACCAAACGGCTGCGTTGATATGTCAGGGCCGCTAATTCCACTTGCAACCGGCCTTCGTGCGTTCTGGCGCGTGCGCCAAAGATTTCCAGAATCATACCGGTGCGATCGATGACTTTTAATTTGGTGGCGTTTTCCAAATTGCGTTGTTGGCCGGGTGTCAACGAGGTGTTGACGAATAACAACGTCACTTTTTCATTGGTCAGGATTTCTTTTAATTCTTCGGCCTTGCCCTTGCCGATATAGGTTGCGGGCGTGATTTGCGATAACGTCAAAATATCCGCGCCAAAAATTTCCAAATCGATCGCTTCGGCCAAACCAATGGCTTCGTCCAAACACGCTTGTTCGGAACGCGGGCTTTTGCCGTATTCGGATTTTAATACCGGATGCAGGACAAAAACCTTGGTCCGCTGAGCACGGGTGTCGGTCAGCCTAGATTTACGCATAGGGGGAGAATCTTGCGATTATACTTTTGCAGGTTCGCCGCCGGAGCCAGCTTCGATCGTTTCGTTTTCTTTTGGATCATACAACGAAACAGGACCGCCGGGCATGATGGTCGAAATCGCATGCTTGTAAACAAGCTGCGACATCGCATCGCGACGTAGCAAAACGCAAAAATTATCAAACCAAGTAACGATTCCCTGTAATTTGACGCCATTTACCAAAAATACGGTAACAGGCACTTTTTGTTTGCGGATGTTATTTAGGAAAACATCTTGCACATTTTGATTTTTTTCTTGGGCCATAGGATTTTTCTCTTTTTATGGATGACCAGTATTGGACGGGTTTTAATAGGCTAAATACGCATTATTGTAAATAATTAATATCAACCAGAAATTGTAATATAATAACAATCTGACAGAATTATGACGATTCTGTATCCAGAAAACAAAGAGAGCGCAGAGGGTTTTTCCTATGCGCTCCCAATATCGATAAAATCAGGTGTTTTAACTCGCAACCGCTTGGGTTGTGGTCAATGGCGGCTCGCCCGCTTCGTTGGCAGCGCCAGACGTATTTACGCCAAGCGATTTCAACTTGCGGTGCAAGGCCGAACGTTCCATGCCGATAAACGCGGCGGTACGGGAAATATTGCCGCCAAAGCGTGTTACTTGGGCCAGCAAATATTCGCGTTCGAACACTTCGCGGGCATCGCGCAATGGTAAGGTCATAATTTCCGCCGAGCGGTCGTGACGCATAATATCTGGCGTTGCTTGGGAAATGTCTGGTGGCAACAAATCCGCGCCGATTGGTTCGGACGCCGCGCCGCCAGCCATAATCAATACCCATTCAATTACGTTACGCAATTGGCGTACGTTGCCCGGCCAGTCATAGGCTTGCAATGCCGCCAATGCATCGTCCGATAAACGGCGTGCCGGCAAACCGGAAGTTTCCGCCGCGCGTTCCATGAACGCTTTGGCCAGATCCGGAATGTCTTCGCGGCGTAACGACAATGCCGGGACCAAGATCGGCACAACGTTTAAACGATAATATAGATCCTGACGGAATCTTCCTTGGGTCATCAGATCTTGCAAATTGCGGTTGGTCGATGCGATTACGCGTAAATCGACACGAATCGGCGTATTGCCGCCTACCCGCTGGAATGTTTGATCTTGCAACGCGCGAACGATTTTGCCTTGGGTTTCCAGCGGCATGTCGGCCACTTCGTCCAAAAACAATGTACCGTTATGCGCTTGTTCCAAAACGCCGACTTTACGGCTGACTTGGCCGGTTTCGGTGTCTTTGCGAACTTCGGATCCAAACAATTCGACTTCCAAACGGTCCGGACGCATCGTTGCACAATTCAATGCAACGAATGGGCCGGTGTTACGGCGCGATTTCGCGTGCAACATGCGCGCGACGACTTCTTTGCCCGATCCAGCAGGACCAGTAATCAATACGCGGCTGTTGGTTGGCGCGACGCGTTCGATGGTTTGACGCACGCCTTGGATTGTTTGCGATTTGCCGGTTAAATCGGATTCTTTGCTGCTATATTGGCGCAATTCTTCCAATTCGCGGCTCATTTGCGCGGCTTGCAAGGCGTTGCGGACCACTAATAATAAACGGTCGGCCTTGAATGGTTTTTCGATAAAATCATACGCGCCGATTTTGGTCGAACGCACCGCGGCCTCGATCGATCCGTGGCCGGAAATCATTACGGCTGGCAAAGACGGATGTTCGCGGCGGATTTGTTCCAACAATTGGATACCGTCCAATTTGCTGCCCTGAAGCCAAATATCTAAAATGACCAAGGATGGACGTTTTTCACGAATTGCCTTGATGGCATCGGTATCGGTGCCGACAGTGCGGGTCAAATATTTCTCGTCTTCGAGAACGCCCTTGATGCTTTCACGAATATCGGCTTCGTCATCAACGATTAAGATTTCCGGACGTATGCCAGAATTCTCATTAACGCTTTCAACAAAATCGTCATCAATATCAGTCATAGTTCACCGCCCTGGGTAAAAATGTGTCATTTAAGCCGCGTTCGCGTGGCTTTCATGTTCTGAATTTACACCCTGTTGTGCAAAGAACACAAGAGTAACTTTTGCACCACCCTCAATACTATCCCCAAGATATAATTCGCCTTTGTGATCTTCGGCAATTTTTTTCACGATCGCCAAACCAAGTCCGGTTCCTTTTGCGCGCGTCGTAACATAAGGTTCTGTCAAGCGTTCACGGCCTTCCTTGGGAAATCCTTTTCCATTATCGGAAACCGTCAGCACGGTTTTTGTTTCATCGGATGTGATGTCGATTTCAATTTTTCCGGGCGTATTATTATCCACAGTTTCTTTTGCTTCGATCGCTTCCGATGCGTTTTTCAACAAGTTGGTCAGCGCTTGGCGCATCAAGCTGGCATCGCAGTTAAACAATACATTGGTTTGATCGTGCGTATTCAATTGGAATTGAATTGTTGAATGCGCATTTTTTTGCAGCAAGATGGAATCGCGCGCAATCGCGATCAGATTTTCGTTTTTCATCACCGGTTCCGGCATGCGGGCGAACGATGAGAATTCATCGAGCATGCGGCCCAAATCCTCGACATGGCGCACAATCGTATCGGTGCAACTGACGAATGTTTCCGGATCTTCGCTGATTTGTTTCAGGTATTTGCGTTTCAACCGTTCGGCCGATAATTGAATCGGCGTCAATGGGTTGCGGATTTCATGCGCCAGGCGGCGGGCCACATCGGCCCAGGCGGAGCTGCGTTGCGCGACCATCAATTGGGTAATATCGTCGAATGTAACGACGAACCCGCGAATATCGGTTTCGGTTGAATCCATGCTGACCCGCAATAACAATGTACGCGTTTGGCCATCGTCCAAGGTACGCTGAATTTGTTGTTCGAACGGTTTGTCTTTACGTGGGTTGAACAATACGCTTTCCAATACTTCGTCCCATTCCGGCAAGATGTCGCCCAAATGTTCGCCGATTTTGGATTCCAGATCGACGTTGATTAAATCGGATGCGCGTTTATTCGGGTATTGAATCCGGCCTTCGGAATCAAGACCGATCACACCGGCGCTGACGCCCGATAAGACAACTTCGGTAAAACGACGGCGCGCGTCGATCTGGCGGTTGGCTTCGATCAATTCGCGGCGCTGCGTATCCAATTGGTTGGTCATGCGGTTAAACGCCTTGGACAGCTGGCCAATTTCGCTGCTGCCCGGCGTTGGCTCCACGCGGACGGATAAATCACCGGCGGCGACACGTTCCGATGCCTCGATCAAATCGCCCACAGGCTTAACGAGTTTGTTGGCGATATTCAGCCCCACCCCAATCGCGCCGAATAAAAGCAATAGGGCGACAACCGAATAAACAATGATAAATAGAACCTGTAAATCATCACGCTGACCGGATAATTGTTCGAACGATTCCGCGGCTTCTTTAGTGCGTTCCATGTGCACCAGAACGGCCGGATCGATCAGACGGCCAACATATAAATAGGCACCCGGAATATTTTCCAGGCGAACGATAGCGCGAACGCGGTCCTCGGTATCGTTGGTGAAAATCGCCACATCGCCCTGCTGCGCCTTGGCGATGATGTCGTCGGGAATCGGCTCGAACTCCAACGAAAAAGTCAGGGACGAACGCGCATAGGCTCGGCCGGCTGGATCGAACACCAACGCTTCGGCCAGCGAACGCAACGCTGCGTGGGTTTCGATAAATTTATTGAAAAACGCGGGGTCGCCCAGCAATTCCGGCGCTTCGCGATTAATATCGTTCGCCATGGTTTGAATATCGGCGCGGATGACTTCTTGGTGTTCGCGTAAATACGCCTCCGCCACCGTGCGCGATTCATGTAATGCGGTGTTGACCCGCTCGCTGAACCAGGCTTCGACGCCAAGATTAAAAAACACCGCCGAAAACGCGGCAACGAAAATGGTTGGAACAACCGCCAGGAATCCAAGCAAAATAACCAGGCGCGTGTGCAATCGCGATCCGGCTCGGTTGCGGCGGCGGGTTACCAATAACGAATTCAATCCGCGATAAACGAAAAATCCGAGCAGCAATAAAACCGCCGCGTTCACGGTCATCAATAATTTTACTTTGTAGGGGTCCGGACCATATGGCGGATTACTGGTCAAGGTGGCATAGGTCAAAACGCCGCTGGAAATGGCGGCCAATGTTACTACCCAGCCCAATTTGTTCATCAGGCTGTAACGGCGGGCCCACAATAAAATGCTTTTCGGCGCGGATGATTTAGACACTTGCATTGGCTTTCTTTCTTACTTGAATATTCAGCGTTTTTATTTTCTTGTGTAGCGTGTTGCGGTTGATGCCCAACATCTTGGCGGCGCGGATTTGATTGCCACGGCATTGTTTTAACGCATACTGGATCAAAGGCCGCTCGACTTCTTGAATAACCTGATCGTATAAATCTTTGGGTGTGATATTTTGATTGCTGACGTTGCGGATGTAATCCTCGATCGTGTTTTGCAGCAAACTTTGAACGATATGGGTGTGATCGTAATCGGTCATTAAGCCCCCGCCAATAAAGGTTCAAAAAACTGATCGATCAACCGTACAACCGTTTCGGGATCGGGTGCGGTATTTACTTTCGCTCGGAAATCGGCCGAATCCGGCAATCCCTTGCTGTACCAACCCAAATGTTTACGCGCGATTTTCAATCCGGTATGCGTGCCGTAATGGGACAGCATATCTTGGTAATGCAATTTGATGATGTCATATTTTTCCGCCAAACCTGGTTCTGGCAATTTTTCACGGGTGTGTAAATAATGCATGATTTGTTTTAAAAACCACGGCCGGCCATAAGCACCACGACCAATCATGACGCCATCGGCGCCGGATGCGTTTAAGGCATTATCGACATCGGCAAAATCGACGATATCGCCATTGGCGATGACTGGCAATTTGGTGGCGTCCTTGACGCTGCGGATAAATGGCCAATTCGCCTCGCCATTATAAAACTGGCAACGCGTGCGGCCATGCACGGTAATCATTTTGATTCCGGATTCTTCGGCGATTTTGGCGAATGTGGGTGCGTTCAGGCAATCATCGTCCCAACCCATTCGCATTTTCATCGTCACCGGCAATTTCACCGCCTTGACTGTGGCTTCCATAATCTTACCCGCCAGAATCTCGTCGCGCATCAAATGCGATCCGGCATAACCATTGACCACTTTTTTGGCAGGACAGCCGAAATTAATATCGATAATTGCCGCACCGGAATCCTCGTTCAATTTGGCGGCTTCGCCCATGACTTCGGGCTCGCACCCAGCTAATTGCACCGACATTGGAAATTCTTCGGGCAAGTTTTTGGCCATCAATTGCGATTTGCGGCATTCGCGGATCATCGCTTGGCTGGCGATCATTTCCGACACTACCAATCCAGCCCCTTGGCGTTTCACCAATTTGCGGAACGGCAGATCTGTCACGCCGGACATCGGGGCGAGAATCACGGGATCTTTTAATGTAACCGGACCAACGGTGAAGCCCGGTAAATTTGTGGTTTGTTGCATGATGTACGATTATATTGCCTAATTTTTAGGCATAATAGATAATTATTGTTTATTTTGCAAGTAGTTATGCTAAAGCATTAAACCATAGAAAATGCAGCAGAAATCCACCATAGCCGCGCTTATTGTGGCCGCCGGATCCAGCCAGCGATTGGGCAGCGGCGTCGCCAAACCTTATTTGCCGGTTGCAGGAAAACCGTTGCTGCGTTGGTCGTTAGACACATTTGAATCTTCCGCCAAGATAAATTCGATCATGGTGGTGATTCGTGACGAAGATTTGGAAGAATTTGAAAAAATTGCCGCAGGCACCAAGGCCAAATATTGCATCGGCGGCCCTACCCGCCAACAATCAGTGCGTCTGGGGTTGGAAGCATTGGCCAAACAAAATCCGGATTATGTTCTGATCCACGATGCGGCGCGCCCCAATGTATTATTGGGCGATATTGAAAAACTGATCGCGCAATTGATATCGGAAAAAAATTACGGCGTCAGTCTGGCACACAAAGTCACCGATACGATTCACCGGCAAAATAACGCCGTTAGCGAATTAGAAGCGGTGGAACGCAAGGGCCTGTGGGCGGCGGAAACACCGCAAGGTTTCTCATTCCCCCTTATTTTGGAAGCGCACCGCCATGCCGGGCCCGAAGAATTCAGCGACGATATTGGGCTTGCCGGATCGAGTGGAATGGGCATAAAATTCCTCGAAAGCAATAGCGACAATTTCAAAATTACCTATTCCCGCGATTTGGAACGATTTGAAGCCATGCATAAAAAATTCATCCCGCGCACCGGTTACGGTTACGATGTTCATCCCTTGATCGATGGCAAAGGAGTGATTCTGGGCGGAATCCGCATCATGCATGATAAATCGTTGCAGGGTCATTCGGATGCAGACGTTGTGTTACATGCCTTGACCGACGCGTTATTGGGCACTTGCGGTGCTGGCGATATTGGCGCGCATTTCCCGCCAAGCGATGCCAAATGGAAAAATGCGGCATCGGAAATTTTTGTTAAAAAAGCATTGGAATTCGTTGCGCAGAAAAACGGCAGCGTCGGCAATGTCGATATTACCATTCTGGCGGAAGAACCGAAAATCGCCCCCTATCGCGCGATGATGCAAGACAACATTGCGAAATTACTGGGCATTGCCAATGACAATGTGAATATCAAGGCAACGACGAACGAAAAAATGGGATTCATCGGCCGCGGCGAAGGCATTGCCGCACACGCCGTCGCCACGGTTTTGTACAAAGGATAATTTCATGGATAAACATAAAATTGCCGTTCAAATCGCCAGCTGTTTTGGTATTGGCCATTTGCCAAAGGCGCCCGGAACATGGGCATCGCTGTACACCGCTGCAATTGCCTATTTATTGCAGGTTTATATTGGCACTTCCGCCCTGTTCGTTTTTTTTACCGCCGCCTGTTTGCTGTCCATCTGGTCGGTCGATGTCATATTAAAAAATAATCCCGAAGACAAAGACCCATCCTGGATCGTCATTGACGAAGTCGCGGGACAATCATTCGTATTTTTCTATTTATTCCTAAGCAATATTGGTTTCGCCGCGATCGCATTTTTATTATTCCGCGCGTTTGATATTTTGAAACCTTGGCCTATTTCCTGGGTCGATAAGCGGTTTCCAAACACCTTCGGCGTATTGGCCGACGATATTTTGGCCGCGATTATCAGCGGATTCTTGTTGTTCTTATTCCAAATGATGTAATTCGTGTTCGATCATAAAACCATATCCCTGGCGTCTGACGTTGTTAAAATTCTAACCTCGCGCAATGAATGGCTTGGGGTTGCGGAATCATGCACCGGCGGATTGCTTGCTGGCGCAATAACTTCTATTCCAGGATCGTCGAATATTTTTGCATTCGGCCATGTGACATACACCAACCAGGCGAAAATAGATTATTTAGACGTTAATCCAAAAACATTAAACAGCTATGGCGCGGTTTCCGAAGAAACCGCATTGGAAATGGTGCAAGGACTATTGACCCGCAATCCCCCGCTGGATTGGGCGCTGGCCGTAACCGGCATTGCCGGGCCATCAGGCGGCAGTGTCGAAAAGCCGGTGGGCTTGGTTTATATTTCCGTATTACGGCGGGATAGGGTTCCGCGCGTCATTCGTAATATCTATCCGGGCGGACGCCAGGCCGTACGCATGCAAGCGCTGAATCACGCGCTGGAACTTTTATTGCAGCAAATAAAGAGCGGCTAGTTTTAAAAGCAATAAATGCCCTGGATAAAAGGCATAATAAAAATATCGCGGAAGACGTGGAATAGGCAGCGGCATCAAAGCAACCACGAATATTAGGCCATAGGCCAATAATCCAACGATCGAATAAAACATCAAATAATTTGCAACGAGAGTTGCCAGCAATACACAAAACAAAATTAAATCGGTTTGATAGCGCAGCCATAATACGATACATGGAATCAGCAAAATACCAGCCTGATGATAATCGACTGTAAATCCGATCAATAACCAGAGAACGGTAACACCTGCCCACCCGGCGATTCTTTGTGGCTTATTCAGATTGCTGAAAAAACGCTGATGATTATCGTAAAACCAAATGGCCATCAGTCCCGCAGCCAAGGTAAAGAAGATATTTAATTGGTTTGGATTTAATGCCCATGCATAAATGGGTTGGCTGATTGCGCCGAATACCAGCAGAGAAATTACATATTTTCTAAAATTGCGCAGCGGTTTTTCATAATGGTAGGCCGCGATAAAACAGAACAGCGGGAATGCCATCCGCCCGACGGCAAGCATCCAAAGCTGTTCGCCATCATATATGATCCGATTGACATGATCGATAACCATAAACAAAATCGCCAGGATTTTTAATATTTCGATTTGCCCCGAGGATAGCATTAATAATGGATCTGCCCGGCGTGGCGGGTTTTCTCTTATAAAATCATGTTCAACATAACTATGACCCATGGGACACCCGGGATAGCCCATATAAGCTTTCTGCCCTTTTTTCAAAGGCATCTATCATCTTGTGAACCGCCGGAATAAATATCGGCCCGATAATTGTTGCCAGCAATGGCGAGCGGAATTCAAAATCTACCATGAAATCGATGGATGTTTTCCCCGCCCCTTTGGCGGTGAATTTCCATTCATTATGCAAATATTCGAATGGGCCGTCCTGATATTCCACCGTGATGGATTTTGGCGAATCCAGATGCACATGGCTGGTGAATTTCTCGCGGATCATCTTCCAGCCAATAACCAAATCCGCTGCGATATGGGTTTTGCTTTGTTCAATAATCACCGCGTCCAGGCACCAGGGCAGGAAAACCGGGTAATCCTGCACGTTGGCGACAAGGTCAAATAATTGGGCTGGGGTATAAGGAAGAATCTTGGAATCGCTGAATTTCGGCATGCGCCAAGATTTAGCGAAACAGGGAAAATGTCAAATGGATATTGATCGACCGACGGGGATTAATCCGCGTTTAACACCTGGTTGCTTTTGCTAATATTCGCTGGCGGTGCTGCAGGAGGGTTATTTCTTGGTGGTGGCGGTGAAGACGAAATCACGGTTGCTTCACGCGGCGGTGCGGATTGAGTTTGGGTCGGTTGTATCGAAACTACGGCCTGGGTGCGAGGAACTGACGTGGAAGCCGTTTGCACATTAGGCGCGGAATTCTGTCCGCTTGATTGCCCCGAATTATTGCCAGGTGCTGTGGTCGTGCTATTCACTGCGCTAGCCAAAGGATTGCTTCTGGCTACAACTGCCACTGGTCGGACATATCTCTGTGCGGGTAAGGCCCGGTATTGATTATAGGCCATGGCGGATTTGGATGGCGGTACGTTGCTAAGCGATATCGCCCGTCCCTGTACATCTGAAGAATAGGAATTGCTATACGCCGGGTGGCCCATACCCAACTGGCCACTGTTGTTATTCATCAAACGACGCAATGGGTTTTCGCGCGTGTCTACAGCTTTTAAATTGGGGTTATAGCGCGCCTTAACGCCATTATCCATGTAGGAAGGGAAATTTTGATAATCGCCTGCGTATGCCGACAGCGGCAGCAAAAGCGCCAAAAACAATGTAAATACTAAAGAAACCCGTATTGCCCTGTTCATATGTCTCTACTTACTTTGCGAGTGAGTATGGTTATATTTTATTTACACTCCCATGCTAACATAATTTTATTATTTGTCAATAGGTTATATAGTTATTTAGTTATCAATATCCCTCTATCCCTACCTAAATCCAATTATATCAAGAAATTATAAAAGTTTTTTGGGAAAAATTTATAAAAATTTAAAATCTTGCGGGCACAATGAAAAAACCAATTAAATTAAGGATTTAGATCATACGATTGTAGTCCATGAGCCGTCCTGCGCCATCCTTACTCGCCGAGATTACGGACGATCTTATTCCGCTGTCCTCGCCTATCTTCGATTTTGCAAACATGATGATTGTCCTGACCGATGATAATCACCAAGTTTTAGATTGCACTTCGGCCGTTCCGGAATTTTTTCAAACATCCAAAGAAAATTTATTGGACGCGAATTTTTTGTCGCTGACCGACGATGGCGACCGGAATTTCATTCAACAATTGCTGGACCGGTTAAAAGCCGGAGAAAAATCACAATTGCAATTGGAAAAACGTCTATTGATCGGCAGTGATCGCGCCGAACGATGGATTAAAATTACTTGCGGGCTTTATAATCGCAGCAAAGGCAGGATCGTATATTGCATCGACGATATCACCGATTATAAATTGTCTTTGATCCAACGGCGGCAATCGGACAAACATTGGAATAACAGCTTAATGGCTTTATCCGATGCGTATTTGATGTTCGATGGATCCGGGCATTTGATCCATTTCAGTTCTGGTATCCACAGTGTTTTCCCGGAAACGCGCCACGCGCTTATGCCCGGGGCGCATATTTCCGAAATCAGCAGTAAAATCGTATATTCGAATAATATTATCGAAGCCGTGGATAACGAGCTAAATTATTTACAGGAATGGCAAGCGCATTTCACCGATAGTTCCTATAAATTCTTTTTCCGCCACCGCAATAAAAAATATTTCCTGGTTCAGCAAAGCAGCAGCGGCGAACATACCGTTATTACTTTTATCGATATTACCCAAATCCGGGAACAAGAATCTTTGTTGGCCACTTTGGCGGCGGAAAATTCGCAGTTATCCGAAGCGGTACAAGCCACCAATACCGGCATGGCGATTTGCGATGCGCGCCTGCCCGATAATCCGATCATTTTCGCGAATCGGGCGTTTTCCGCGATCACTGGGCATTCCCCGGATAAAGTCATTGGCCAGAATTTAAGAATTCTATATGGACCAGACAGCGACGCGGCGAACATTCAGAAAATCGAATCCGGCTTCGAGCATTATACGGCCGTACAAGTCGAAGTTAAAACAATCGATAGCTCCAAACGCTCTTTTTGGAGCCATATCCAGCTCAATCCGATCGTTAGTTCCGATGGAGTTCAAACCCATTTTGTCGTTATTCTAACCGATATAACCCAGCGTAAAATCCAGGAACAAGAAGTAATTCACTCCAAAAACGCGGCGGACGAAGCCAGCAAAGTCAAATCGCAATTCCTGGCGGTGATGAGCCATGAAATGAAAACGCCGTTAAACGGTATGATGGGCATGGTGGATTTATTATCCCAAACCAATCTTACCGCCAAACAAGTCGAATTTTTAGACACGGCAAAAGAATCGACCGAAAAATTATTGACCTTAATCGACGATATTCTGGATTACTCTAATCTGGAATCGAAAACTTTGGCGATCAATACCAAATCGCTGGATTTTAACGATCTCATCCGCCGCTCTCTTGGTGATCTGCGCGATGCCGCGTTTGAAAAAGGCCTCAGTCTGCAATTTACCCTGGATTATAAGATTCCCAAGCAATTATACGGCAATGCCGACCGCATTGCGCAAATTACCCGCAATATCGTCAGCAATGCTATTAAATTCACCGCCAAAGGCCAAATCGAAGTACAGTTGAATTTGCTTTCGGAAACTACCGAAGAAGCCAAGGTACAAGTCAAAGTCGCCGATACCGGCATCGGGATTGCTCCGGATAAATTGACCAGTATTTTCGAGCCGTTTCAGCAAGTGGATTTGTCTTTTACCCGGAAATTCAGCGGAACCGGTTTGGGGTTGGCGATTTGCAAAAAATTGGTTGGTTTGATGAATGGCGATATTTCCGTTACCAGCAAACCGAATCAAGGCAGCACATTTGTGTTCACCATGGTGCTGTCCAAAGCAGGCCGTGACCATGCTGTTCGCAACAGCGGTTTAGATACGTTTGCCAGCAAAAGAATTTTGGTCGTGGACGACAGTTTAACTAACCGGCTAATGCCGGTTGGATATTTAAAACATTATGGGTTTCAAGTCGACCAGGCCGACGATGGCAAAGTTGCCGTGCAGATGGCCGAGAAAACAAAATATGATTTGATATTGATGGATATTAAAATGCCGAAAATGGATGGTATTACCGCCGCCACCAAAATAAAATCCATGAACGATCATTATAAAACGGTGCCGATTATCAGCATCACTGCCCATCCCCTGCCCGCGGAAAAAGAAAAGTGCCGCGCCGCCGGAATGATCGGATATTTGATTAAGCCGGTTGAAAAAAACCTGTTCCTAAAAATCATATTCGACGCCCTTAACCCATCATCTACATCTGAAAATAAAGGCGAAACCATGCTGGTTGATGAATCCGTGCTGAAGCAACTGCGCCAGGATATTGGCGAAGACACGTTAAACAGTCTCTTGGATACATTCATTGATGAAACCGTAACCAGACTTAGTTTGATTAAAAAACTGTGCCAAGAAGAAAAATGGGATAATTTGGAACGTGAAGGACACACACTGAAATCCACTTGCGGAAGCTTTGGATTAATGCCGCTTTGCGGCAAAGCCAAGGAATTGGATGAATCCTGCCGGCAGAAAAATTACAGCCAGGCTAAAACCATATCCGCCGAGATTGAAAATTTTGGGAATGAAAGTATTGAAATATTACGCCGCTGGATGCAATCGCCAGGCGCTTAATTAATCCGCTCTGCCCAATATGGTTCGTTCTTTCGGCATGTGAATGGTCACGGCCGTACCCGCATTCAAAGCGCTATCCAAAACAATCGTTCCGCCATGTAATTCCACCAAAGATTTGGTAATCGGCAACCCAAGACCAGTGCCTTTGTGCCGGCGGCTTACTTGGCTGTCGACCTGAATAAAAGGTTCCATGGCGCGGTTGATGGAATCCGGTTCCATACCGCTGCCATTATCGCGCACCAACATGGAAATGCCCATATCCTCGCGCAGCCATGCTTTAACTTCGATTGTACCGTGATCATTGCTGAATTTCACCGCATTTGATAATAAATTCGTAAAAATTTGCATCATGGCGCGTTCGTCTGCGCTCATTTTCGGCAAGTCTTCCGGTATGTCGATGATTAATTTAATATTGGCGTTTTGAATGTCCATATCCACGAAACTGCGCACTCTGGCAATGATCTGATGGAAATTTAACGGCGTGCTGTTTAAATCCAGCTTGCCTTCTTCCATTTTCGACAAATCCAAAACATCCTTAATCAGATTCAATAAATGCTGGCCGCTTTTGAAAATGTGGTCGGAATATTCCACATATTTACCATGGCCCAATGGCCCCAGGATCTGGGTCTGCATCGCTTCGGAAAAGCCCATAATTGCGTTTAACGGCGTGCGTAATTCATGGCTGACATTCGCGAGAAACCGGGATTTGGTTTTGCTGGCCATTAACGCCGCATCCTTGGCCGTGCGCATTTCCTTGACCGCTTTTTCGCGTTTCTGAGTTTCGGAATTGAATTTATCCAGAATCATATTGTACTGCATGGCGATAGTGCCTGCCTCGGTTTCTGTTTCTACATCCACGGGACGCGAGAAGTCGCCTTCTAAACGCTGGCGTTCCATTTCCTGCAATAATTTGAACAAAGATGTGTTGGCGCCATGTTCGGCGACGTTCAATCCAATCCGTTCGGATTCTGGATCGACGCGTAAGGCAAAGAATCGGTCGATCACCGATAGCAATAAAAACCCGACAGAGAAGGAATAGGCCCCTACGCTGATGACGCCCAATAATTGCACCCAAAATTGTTCCAGGCGGCCTAAATCCGTGCCAAACGAAGATATTGGCGCGAATAATGCCACCGCCAATGTGCCCCAAATTCCGGCAAATAAATGCGCCGGTACGGCGTTGATAACGTCATCCACCTCTAATTTCAAAAGCAGCTCGCAGCCCGCATAACAAACAATTCCACCAACCATGCCAATAATCACCGCTGCATAAGGTGTAATCATATGCGCGCAAGCGGAAATACTGACCAAACCCGCGATAACGCAACTGATCGAACGAATAACGTTGGGACGGCCCCGGAAATGCCAAGATAACGCTAGCGCGGTCAACCCGCCCGTCGCACCGCCCAAAGTGGTGTTAACGATCACCAATGGCACGTCGCCGGTAAATTGCGGTAAGGATCCGCCGGTAAACCCGAACCAGCCAACCCACAATAACATCAATCCCAAGGTGGCCTTGGGCAAATCGCTGCCCTCGATCTCCGATCCTTGCGGGCCGAAACGCCCGATACGCGGCCCGACAATTAACAATGCGGCCAATGCCATCCAACCGCCAACCGAATGCACCACGGTCGATCCGGCGAAGTCAATGAACCCCAATTTTGCTAGCCAGCCGGAATGAGTATCGGGAATCGATCCTCCCCAGGCCCAATGGCCGGCGACCGGATAAATCAAGCTGGATAAAATACAGGAACAAAGCACGTAGCCGGTAAAACGAATCCGTTCCGCAACGGCACCCGAAACAATGGTTGTGGCGATCGCGCAAAACGCCATCTGGAAAAGGAAGAAAGAATACAGCCAGGACGATGCGGTATTGCCGAACATAAAATAACTGGTACCGACGACCCCGCCCCAGCTGACGCCGAACATCAAGCCGAAACCGAACAGCCAGAATAGCAACGATGCGATACAAAAATCGACGACGTTTTTACCGGCGACGTGAATGGAGTTTTTGGCGCGAACCAATCCGCTTTCAAGGCAGGTGAATCCAGCCTGCATCATGATGACCAGGATGGCGCACATCACCAACCATAAAATATCAAAATATTCGGATAATCCTTCGACCAAGATCATCTCTCCCTGTTACAGTTATTATAGGCAATTTTAGGTTTTCCGTCGCGGGAATTGCAAGACTAAGCAGTCTTTTTGAATTTTTCATTCCTGGCTTGCTGTAATTTAAGGAAATCGTCTCCGGCATGGTACGAAGATCGCGTCAAAGGCGACGCCGAAACCATTAAGAATCCTTTGCCGCGCGCCAGCTGTGCATAAGATTCGAATTCATCCGGCGTCACGAATCGGTCGACGCCAATATGTTTTGGCGTAGGCTGTAAATATTGGCCTATGGTGAGGAAGTCTACATCTGCGGCGCGCAAATCATCCATCACCTGTCCGACTTCTTCTTTGGTTTCGCCCAATCCAACCATAATGCCAGATTTGGTGAAAATCGTAGGGTCTTGTTGCTTTACCTTGGCCAATAATTGCAGGCTGGTGAAATATCGCGCGCCTGGGCGCACGGACGGATACAAACGCGGCACAGTTTCCAGATTATGATTGAACACATCCGGCTTTGCCTTGATCACAATATCTTCTGAACCGTTTTTACGCAAAAAATCCGGCGTTAAAATTTCAATGGTCGTGCCCGGCGAAAATAAACGGATTTTTGCAATGGTTTGTGCAAAATGTTCCGCCCCTCCATCTTCCAAATCATCGCGATCAACCGATGTTACCACGACATGTTTCAATCCCAATTTCGCGGTCGCCATGCCGACATTATCCGGTTCATGCGGATCCAGTTTATCCGGGCGACCAGTCGCCACGTTGCAAAACGAACAAGCGCGCGTGCATACCGATCCAAGAATCATAAACGTCGCATGTTTTTGCGACCAGCATTCGCCGATATTCGGGCAACCCGCTTCTTCACACACGGTGCTTAATTTCAAACTGCGCATCAATTCGCGCGTTTCATGGTATGTTTTGGATGTTGGCGCCTTTACCCGGATCCAATCCGGTTTTCTTTTGATTGGATTATCCGGCCGGTGCGCCTTTTCAGGATGACGCAAAGCCGCTTTGCTTGGCTGGGATTCGTCGGGTGCGGAATCGGTGATTTTTTCGTCGAACGTCATAAGGGTAATTTAGCACCCTGTCAGCCTTAGAACAAGGCCCGGTTTTTATCGGTTTAGCCTGGCTTTCGATGGTTATGACATTAAAAATGAATCACTTTCCCGAACGCATCGAGGGTCGATTCATGCATCATTTCCGATAATGTCGGATGCGGGAAAATGGTGTGCATCAATTCAGCTTCGGTCAGTTCGGCGGTTTTGGCAATGCCGAATCCTTGGATCATTTCGGTGACTTCCGCACCAATCATGTGCGCGCCGAGCAGTTCACCGGATTTCGCATCAAAAATAGTTTTGACCAAACCTTCGGGTTCGCCCAGCGCGATCGCCTTGCCGTTGCCCATGAATGGAAAACGCCCGACGCGGATTTCGCGCCCCGATTCCTTGGCTTTTTTCTCGGTCCAGCCGATGCTCGCGACTTGTGGCATGGAATAGGTACAACCCGGAATCGCATCGCGGTTCAATGGATGCACGTCATTTTGCCCGGCGATTTTTTCAACGCAAATCACTGCTTCGTGACTGGCCTTGTGCGCCAGCCATGGCGCACCAACAACGTCGCCAATCGCATAAACGCCAGCCTCACCCGTTTGCAACCATTCATTGACGACAATATGGCCCCGGTCCACTTTGATTTTGGTATTTTCAATACCGATTTTCTCGACATTGCCGACAATGCCAACCGCAGAAATAACCCGATCAACCTTAATATCTTGTTTTTTGCCGGCGGTTTCGACGCTGGCGGTGACATCGTTCGCCGATTTCTTTAAACCTTTGACCGTGCTGCCGGTGATGATTTTAATGCCCTGTTTTTCGAATTGCTTACGGGCGAACGTGGAAATTTCCTCGTCCTCGACCGGCAAGATACGATCCATCATTTCAACCACGGTCACATCGACACCAAGGTTGCGATAAAAACTGGCGAATTCAATGCCGATTGCGCCCGATCCAACCACCAGCAACGATTTCGGCATGCTGGTTGGGACCATAGCTTCTTTGTACGTCCAAACCAATTTGCCATCTGGTTCCAATCCTGGCACCACGCGTGCCCGCGCGCCGGTCGCTAGAATAATATGTTTGGCTGTCAAATCGGCGATTTTTTTGCCGTCTTTTTCAACCGATACTTTGCCCTTGCCCGCCAATTTGCCAAAACCATCGAAAACCGCGACTTTGTTTTTCTTCATCAAATGGGCAATGCCACCCGATAATTTTTTGGCGACATCGCGGGAACGGGCAACGACCTTGGTCAGATCGACGCTGATTTTGCCTTCGATTTTGATTCCGTAATCCGCCGCATGATGGACCAAATGATTGATTTCGGCACTGCGCAACAATGCCTTGGTTGGAATACAGCCCCAATTCAGGCATATGCCGCCCAAATGATTGGCTTCGACTAAGGCCACTTTCATTTTCAATTGCGATGCGCGAATGGCGGCCACATACCCGCCTGGGCCGCCGCCAATAATGACAATATCAAAATTCGTATCGGACATGAATTACATTGCTCCCGCTAAATAATCGTATTTGCCGTTTTTCCATTGGTACAACCGGAAAGAAGGTGCTTTTAAGTCGCCTTTTTTGTCGAATTCAACTTTGCCCAACACTGTGGAATACGAATTTTTGTGTAGGCTGTCGATAATGGCCCGAGATTCGGTCGATTCTGCCTGCTGAATCGCATTCGCGGCGATTTGTATCGCTGCATAAGTATACAAAGTAAATATTTCAGGATTAATTTTTCTTGCTTCCAAGCTTTTTACTACTTTTACCGAAGCTTTATCTTTACGCGGATCCACCGGCCCAGACATCACATAGCCGTTAGCTGTTTTGTCGGCAACCGCCCAGAATTCCTGGACCAACGACGCATCACCGCCCATAAATCTAATATTTAATTTAGCGTCAGCGGATTGCCGCACAATAGAACCTGCTTCAACCGGGAACACCGCCAACAAAGCCACGGTCACGCCTTTGGCTTTTAATTTAGTGATTAGAGTCGAAAAATCTTTTTCTCCAACTGTAATGGCATCATACAAAGTTTCATTGATACCCGCAGATTGCAGGTCTTTTCGCACGCCATCGGCCAAGCCTTTGCCCCATGTGGATTTATCGTGAATGATGGCAATTTTTTCTTTACCATAATTATTTTTGATATACTCCGACAACACGATAGCTTGTTGATCATCGCGGCCATAGGCACGGAAAATATTATTCAATCCCCGTTCCGTAATTTCAGGGTTGCTGGCGGTCGGCGTGATTTGCGGAATTCCTTCGTCCGCCGTTACGCCAGATGCCGCCATAAATGCGCCGGAACAAGCCGGGCCGATGATTATAACAGATTTTGCAGTGACTAACCGGTTAGTTGCATTTACCGCCTGCTTAGGATCACAAGCGTCATCTTCCAGTTTAAAAGTCAACTTTTGACCCAATATGCCACCAGCGGCGTTAATATCCTCAATAGCGGCTTTGACGCCTGCAATACCTTGCTCCCCAAGACTCGCCGCTTGGCCAGTCATGGGCAGTGACACGCCGATCACAATATCCGCATGGGCCTGCGCCGATAAAACAAAAGATAAAATCGCAGCGAGAATATATTTTTTCATGAAATCGCTCCTATTACATTGCACTATCGATGGCTTTATAATCACCTTTGGTCCAGCGATATAAACTCCATAATGGTTTTTTCAAATTGCCCTGCGCATCGAATTCTAATTCGCCGAGCACAGTTTTATAACTGCCGGATTGCAAAGCCTTGATAATTTTTGCGTTTTCCAACGAACCCGCACGGTTCATTGCTTCGGCCAATACCTTAAGTTGAGTATAGGAATAAAGCGCATACAATTCCGGGTTGCCCTTATTCGCCTTAATTTTAGCAACAATTTTTTTGCCCTCGGCCGAAGTGCGCGGATCGGCAGGCCCCGTAAAAATCAATCCATCGCCAGCAGCGCCAGCAATATTCCAATATTCGGTCGATAAAATAGAATCGCCGCCGAAAAAGTTGGCCTTATACCCGGCATCCGCCGCCTGGCGCATAATCAAGCCCGCTTCGACCGGAAACAAAGCCAGCATCACAACACCGATTTTTTCTTTTTTCAATTTGGCGATCAAAGCACTGAAATCTTTTTCGCCCAAAGTAACGCTGTCGATCATGGCAGGTTTTATTTTCAAGGCGGCCAGATCGGATTGTAAATAATCCACCATGCCTTTGCCCCAAACTTGCTTGTCGTGGATCAGGGCGATTTTTTGCCCTGGAAAATTCTTTTGCATATAAGCAGCCAGAATCGTGGTTTGCTTATCATCCTGGCCATTCACGCGGAATATATTGGTCAAGCCCCGGCTGGTGATCTTTGGGCTTGTCGCGGAAAACATGGTTGGAATATTTTCTTCGGCATAAATTTCGGTGGCCGGTATGGTCGACATCGAACAAAAAAGACCTATAACGCCTACAACGCCGCTAGTAACCAGTTTGTTCGCAGCGATTACGCCTTGCTTCGCATCACAATTATCGTCCTGATAATTCAAATTGATCGGATTACCGAGAACGCCGCCGGATTCATTGATTTCCGCCAATGCCACCGAAGCGCCATCGCGGATTTGTTCGCCATAACTGGCCGCCTGGCCGGTCAACGGGGCGGAAACGCCGATAACGATATCGGGCTTACCCATCGCGCCCAGGAATAATACCGCCAATACCGCAACAATAAATTTTTTCACGAGAATTATCTCCCACCGCGCTATTAAACCATCATCATAAATGGCTCTTCAATAAACGCCTTAAACGCTTGTAACCATTCGGCGCCGACCGCGCCGTCGATCGCACGGTGGTCGACTGATAAGGTGCAAGACATCACAGTTGCAACCGCCAATTCGCCGTCGCGCACGATTGGGCGTTGTTCGCCCTGCCCCACGGCCAAAATTGCCCCTTGGGGCGGATTGATGATCGCGGAAAAATCCTTGATACCAAACATACCCAAATTCGAAATGCTGAACGAACCGCCAGTATATTCTTCTGGTTGTAATTTTCCGGCTTTGGCCTTTTCCGCCAATGCCTTCATTTCCACGGAAATATCCTTGAACCCTTTGCGGTCTGCGGCACGAATGATCGGCGTAATCAAACCGCCTGGAATGGCCACCGCGACCGAAATATCGGCCTGGTGGTATTTCAATAATCCTTCATCGCTCCACGATACATTGGCATTTGGAACCTTGATCAGCGCATTGGCGCAGGCCTTGATAATCAAATCATTGACCGACAATTTTACGCCATCGGATTCCAATTTTTTATTCAGGCGCGCGCGCATATCCAGCAATGCATCCAATTGGCAATCCACAGTTAAATAAAAATGCGGTACGGTTTGTTTGGATTCGGTCAACCGTTTCGCGATAATTTTCCGCATTTGCGTGTGCGGTTCCAGCGTATACCCGGTTTGCGGTAAATTCGGATTCGCAATAGCGAGTGATTTATTTTGCGCAATCGGTTTGCCGGACGATCCTTTGGATGCGAATTCGACATCGTGCCGCACAATGCGGCCGCGTGGGCCGGTCCCGGTGATACCGGATAAATCCACGCCCATTTCGCGCGCTAAACGTTTGGCCAGGGGCGATGCGATGATGCGATTCGATGATGTATGCAACATGTTATTTCCCCAACACTTGTTTTACCGCGTCAATCACATCGTCCACTTGCGGCAAACTCATCGCCTCAAGATTCGCGGCATAAGGCAATGGAACATCCTTGCCCGTCACGCGGATTAATGGAGCATCCAATTCATCGAATGCTTGTTCCATAATCACGGCGGCGATTTCGGAACCGATCCCAGCATATGGCCAGCCTTCTTCCAATGAAATGATGTGATTGGTTTTACGCACCGATTCGATGATCGTCGCGGTATCCAGCGGGCGTAGTGTACGTAAATTGATCACTTCGCAAGAAATACCTTCGGACTCTAATTGTTCTGCGGCTTTTAATGCCAAACCGACTGGGCGGGAGAATGCGATAATCGTTACGTGTTCGCCTACCCGTTCAATTTTAGCACTCCCGATTGGAACCGTAAAATCCTTGTCGGTCGGACATGGGAAAGATTGCCCGTACATGATTTCGTTTTCTAAAACCACAACCGGATTCGGATCGCGAATCGCGGATTTCATCAAACCTTTGGCGTCTTCGGCCGAATACGGCGCAACGACTTTTAACCCAGGGCAATGCGCGTACCAAGACGCGTAACATTGCGAATGTTGTGCACCCACGCGTGCGGCCGCGCCATTCGGGCCGCGGAACACAATCGGACAACCCAATTGGCCGCCGGACATATATAATGTTTTTGCGGCGGAGTTGATGATTTGGTCAATCGCCTGCATCGAAAAATTCATGGTCATGAATTCGACAATCGGTTTCAAGCCCAAGAACGCGGAACCCACGGCAAGACCGGCGAATCCATGTTCAGTAATCGGCGTGTCGATCACGCGTTTTGGACCGAATTCATCCAATAGGCCTTGGGAGATTTTATACGCGCCGTTATATTCGGCGACTTCTTCACCCATCAGAAATACTTTATCGTCGTCGCGCATTTCTTCGGCCATGGCTTCGCGCAACGCTTCGCGCACGGTTTTGATTTCCGTTGGGCCGGTATAGGCGCTTGGCGCAGGCTGCGCGGCAACAGTTTGTTTTGGCGCGGACGCGGCGGATTTATTGATCACGATATCCGATTTCGGCGCTTGGGTTGCGGGTTTAGGCACCGCGTGCTGGCCATTGGTTTTAATCGCGCTGGCGTCTTCGCCTTCTTCCAATAACACGGCAATCGGCGTGTTGACCGCGACGCCTTGGGACCCGGCATTGATCAGGATTTTGCCGATCACGCCTTCGTCCACGGCTTCGACTTCCATCGTCGCCTTGTCGGTTTCGATTTCCGCGATCACTTCGCCGGGTTTTACCTTGTCGCCTTCTTTTTTATGCCATTTGGCGAGGTTCCCCTCGGTCATGGTTGGCGATAATGCGGGCATTAGAATTTGGATAGGCATTTTTATTTTCCTGTATTTTTTACGAATTAATTCCGACTATAAAATTTTACATAGGTAGCCAGCGTAGAACGATCAATAACCATACCGCGCTTACATTCGGGACGAACAGTTTGGTCGATGAATTCCTCAACACTTCCTGGAGCAAACTCTTGTAATAAGTTATTTTTATGCAAGCCACCCAACACCATAGGATCAGCGCACATCGCTATTTGTCGTTTTTGCACGTAGCCTTGTTCATCAACAAAACATGTTGGTATAAGATGACTTCCGACATAATCCATATTCACGACACCACGGAATAAAACTATGTCTACTTCACCATCTTTTTTCTGAGCAAGAATCCGATGGTTTGGGATCACCAGATCAAATCCATGTCTACAAAGATCCCATGGTTCAATTTTTGCAGTTTCATCCAATATTTTAAATCGCACATTATCCGCACTAACATTTAAGACCATAGCGCCGACACTCAATAGGTTCCAACCAGCATCATTTCGGGCGATTCCCATATACGTTACGCGATCATAAGCTTTACTGGCCGGACCGAATTCCTGCCATGTTGCAGGCACTTCGATTTCTTGGCCTTTCAATCGCGCCTCACGCAGTCTTTCAAGAGCTGGGTCTTCTTCGCGTGTAAAAGGAACAGCAAAAGTAGCCGGAAGCTCAGGCGATACTAATCTTGACTCGGGCCTAAATAAACCCGGACGTCGATGTCTTCTGCCGCTATCGATTCCGATCATTATGCCGCCTCTACCAAAATATCGGTATATAGCTCGCTGGCGTCCGGTTCCGGACTCGTTTGCGCGAAATCTGCAGCGTCGTTGATGATCACCTTAATTTCTTGCTCGATTTTTTTGAAATCGGCTTCGTTCGCCATTTTATTTTTCTCGAGATAATTGCGTAGATTGCCGATTGGATCGTTTTTATCGCGGTAAGATTCGACTTCTTCCTTGGTGCGGTATTTGCCTGGATCCGACATGGAATGGCCGCGATAACGGTACGTCACCATTTCCAATAAATATGGTCCCTTGCCACTGCGCACATGTTCGACCGCCTTCAATCCGGCCTCACGCACAGCCATAACATTCATACCATCAATCGAAACGCCGGGGATTCCATACCCATGGCCGCGTTGCGCAAGGCCTGGGCCAGCAGCCGCGCGGGCGCAGGATGTGCCCATGCCGTATTTGTTATTTTCAATGATGTATACGACCGGCAATTTCCACAATGCGGCCATGTTGAATGCTTCGTAAACTTGGCCTTGGTTTGCGGCACCATCGCCCATGTAACATAAATTCACGCCATCATCGTCGTTATATTGATGCGCGAATGCAAGGCCAGTACCCAACGGCACCTGCGCGCCAACGATACCGTGGCCGCCGTAAAATCCTTTTTCTTTGGAAAACATATGCATCGATCCGCCCTTGCCCTTGGAATAACCGCCGATGCGACCGGTCAATTCCGCCATCACGCCACGCGATTCCATACCACAGGCAAGCATATGGCCGTGATCGCGATACGCGGTAATAACAGTATCTTGTTCTTTCAAACAGGATTGCATGCCAACCACCACGGCCTCTTGGCCGATATATAAATGGCAGAAACCACCGATCAAACCCATGCCGTATAACTGGCCGGATTTTTCTTCGAACCGGCGGATCAACAACATGTCCCGGTAAAATTGCATTAGCATTTTTTTGTCCGGCGTTTTGGATGCGGACGGCGCGGAAGATTTGGAATTATTTTTAGGCGATTTTTTATTGGCTTTGGACATTTGAAATACCTGATTATCTTGAAAGGTCAAATATTTAACCTGGAATCTGGTATTCAAGCAAGCAAAACCGGCTAACACCGCAATAAATGTAAAGAAAGTTTATTTCGCAAGTGCGAGATTATCGTGTTATTGATGGATTCGAGGCCGAAGTTGGGTAGCCACCACGGCAGCCGTTGGTTGCCGCGCCAAAAATAGTTTGGCTGGATCCCACCCGGTTATCTCTGGATCTAGCGGAGCATCAAGAATATTATGGATTCTTGCAATCTCTAACAATGCTTCGTAAGCGGTGAAATATTGAGCTCTAGCCGGAGGTTTTACTCCGCTTGCTTGGCCGCTTAGGGTCAGCATTTGTGCGGCCAAATCTGTTAAAGTTTGTTTTGTTAGCTTACGTGGAAAATATTCCGTTAGTGCATCAAGAGCGGTATAGGCATCCAATTCAGCTTGTATCGTAGTAGGGTCGCGCAAGCGATCAACCACGGTTTGCACAGTTTTAAGTTTTTTTATGCCTTGCACAACATTTTTGGCTGTTTCCCGCCAATTAGGCATAATTTTTTGCATCAAGCCCCAATCTTTTGCAATTGTTTTACCAAGCCTAGAATTTGGCCCAATTCCAACAACGCCTTCCGTTCCATGCAAATATTCTTCGGCAATGCGAACATATCGAAAGGCTCGGCCCATGAACAAAATCACCTCTGGACTAAGCACCACTCCAGTTGCCAAATGTTGCTGTCGCAAATGCAATACGGCTGCAACGCAAGCACTGGCCAACTCTCCGTGCTCTCGTTTACGCAAAGTTTGACTTTCATAATCAATTAAATGATTTTCTGTAACATCGAAAATAGCGGCCGGAATATTCGCCTGCCCGAACATTTCTCTGTACGCCAATTTAAAAGCTTCGCCCAGATTGTAATGAGCTAGATGCAAGGCTTCATCTGCGGTTCTTCTGCGTCCCACGATAGTACCCTATAATATATTTTATGCAGCGCGGCGTTTGGTTTTAATTTCAACCAGCGGAGCAAAAGCCAAAGTCTTTGCCAGCAAACTGGTACGACGCTGCAACGATTCCGTCAATGGCTTTGCCACAACTGCCTGCATTTGCGCAACTGGATTTTTAGCATCACCAACATGATAGGCTACCAAACGGAACGCTTCTGGAATCTTGTCGCCCAAAGATAAAATTGGCGCGGTGGAATCCATTAAATTTTGAAAATCGGTATAATTTCCGGCATCGGACAATGCCACCGATCCATTATGCCGCATTTTATCTACTGCGGCATATTGTGAATCCGATAATCTTGCATAGTTATTGGTAGGCATTCCGGTCATCGCACTGATAGCGCAATCCAGGCGGAAAAAGGTTCCACGTGCTGGCCAATCCGGTAAAGCATCGCCAATTTGTTTCATAGCACGGTCGATTTTCAATTGGTGTTTGGTTGGAACATGGCCGTTTTCTTTGGCGCGTTCGCTGATCGATTCAACCATCGCATAGGCCGCATCCATCAATACAAGGGCGCGAAAACTGATCGGTTTTGGGTTTTGGCGACGCGCCAAAATGAAACTGCCACAGGCTTCGGCTAATTCACCCATCGATGCGGCGGAAAATTGATCCGGGGTTTCTTCAGCGCGGTTGACGACATCGCGAATCGTTTGAATATGACTGCGTGCCGGTTCGCTAAAACCATTCGGATTGGTTTTACAAAACTGTAAAGCCACAAAATTAAGTGCGTTATCGAATAGTTCCATAATCGTCCCTGTCTGTAGAATCGGATCCATTATGGATAAATTTAGCAAGAAAATCAAGTGGGTAAATTGAAATAAAATTATAATTTTATGATGAAATATCAATATAATGAGGGATTAAGTTGACAAATAGCCTTATTCATTTAATGTCTGCCCAAGAATAAAAAAGGAGGGGATTATGTTTCCTGCAGGTACGACATTTGAATTAGCCGAATATTCGTTGGAAAAGGGCTGGGTACCGCTTACCCCCATATCAGGGGCAAAAAGCCAATTTACCGATGTCACAGAGGCCATTGCCGCTTTACAAGCCGATTTTGATCACAAGACACTTACATTCCAATATCTCACGCCACAAATCTATATTGCAGGAACCGATTTCCGGCTACCCGAAAAAGCAACATCGATTCATCTAACCACTTTATTGGTATGCTTACCCGGCGAAGAAAAAAGGCCAATCACCCGAGAAGAATTGGGAATGGTCAGACTGGAACAGTCTACTTTCCAGGTCGCTGTTTTAACCCCACAACTTACCTGGGTTCATTGCAATGAATTGTTCGATCAATCCCAAGATCCTGTATCGATTGCGTCATTGGCAGCCATGATTGGCAATGGTGCTTTCAGCCGCGGGTGTTTGGCTCCAACAGCGCGCGCAAAAAGCAATTTGAAAACTAGCGGCGCTGCAACTGTTACTACTATTTTGGTTCATGACTCAGTAGGCGCTGCGGTAAGACCGATCACAGTAAGAGAGCTAGCTTTATTAAAGCTAAGAGATGGAATGGCCATAAACATCGCCTAAGCCGCTAATTTTCCGATTTCATTCATAAACGATTTCACGCCCTGGATTTTGGCGGCGGCATCGCCCCAGCCGCGCATCAATACCAATTTCTGATCGGGTCGTAATTTTACTGTGCCGCCTTGGGATTGGATATATTTTACCAACGCATCGGGACGCGCGAATTTGTTTTGATAGAATGCAATCACCGCACCTTTTGGCCCGGCGTCAATTTTCTCGATGCCTGCCGTCAAGCACATATTTTTGATCGCAACGATAGTGAACAGGTTTTCCACTTCCTGCGGCAATGATCCGAACCGGTCGACCATTTCTGCTGCCAATCCTTCTGACTCGCCGGTATTTTTTACCGCGCTGATCCGGCGGTAGAAATTCATCCGCGTTGCTAAATCCTCGATATAGGCTTCTGGGATTAAAACTGGGATACCGAGGTTGATCTGCGGGCTGAAAGATGGCGCGATGTCTTGCAATATTTCGCCTGGCGATTTTTTCTCGCGCGCGGCCATGACGGCTTCTTGCAATAAATGTTGGTACAATTCTACGCCCACTTCGCGCACGTGGCCGGATTGTTCTTCGCCCAATAAATTACCTGCACCGCGAATATCCATATCATGGCTGGCCACGGTAAAACCCGCGCCCAAATGATCCAATGTCTGCATCACTTGCAAACGTTTCTGCGCGGTTTCGGTCGGCACGCGCCGTTCTTGAATGGTCAAATATGCATAAGCGCGCGTTTTGCTGCGCCCTACCCGGCCGCGCAATTGATATAATTGCGCCAATCCATACATATCGGACCGGTGAATAATCATGGTATTGGCCGATGGAATATCTAGGCCCGATTCGATAATGTTGGTTGAAACCAATACATCATATTTCTGATCGACGAAATCGGTCATAATTTGTTCAAGATTCCCAGGCGATAATTGGCCATGCGCGACCGCCAGGCGTATATCCGGAATCAAATCGCGCAGATTTCCGGCGACTTCGTTTAAATCCTCTATCCGCGGACAGACATAAAAACTTTGCCCGCCGCGATGCCGTTCGCGCAAAACCGCTTCGCGCACGATCATCGGATCGTATGGCATCACATGGGTTTGCACCGCATGGCGATCCACCGGCGGTGTAGCGATAATCGATAAATCGCGCACGCCGGTTAAGGACATTTGCAAGGTGCGCGGGATCGGCGTTGCCGACAGGGTAAGGATATGCACGTTCGATTGCAATTCCTTTAACCGTTCCTTTTGCCCGACGCCGAAATGTTGTTCTTCGTCGACGACCAACAACCCAAGATTGGCGAATTTAATGGTTTTGGCCAGCAACGCGTGCGTGCCGATCACGATATCGACCTTGCCATCGGCCAGATCTTGTTTGGCTTGCGCCGATTCGGCATGGCTTACCATGCGCGATAAATGCGCGATTCTGAAATTGAAACCTTCGAACCGGCGGGTGAAATTTTGATAGTGCTGCCGCGCCAATAAGGTGGTTGGGACCACAATCGCAACTTGTACGCCGTGGCTGACGGCCACAAATGCCGCGCGCAATGCAACCTCGGTTTTACCGAATCCAACATCGCCGCAAACCAAGCGGTCCATCGGTTTCCCTGCTGCTAAATCACGCAACGTATCGTCGATGGCGCGGTTTTGATCGTCGGTTTCAGCATATGGAAAGCGCGCGCAAAACCGATCATAAGTTTCAGGTTTAGGCAATATCTCGCCCTGTTTCATTTGCCGCGCGGCGGCGATGCGGATTAATTGCTCGGCGATTTCACGCAGGCGTTCTTTGACCCGTGCCTTGCGCGATTGCCATCCCACCCCGCCCAGTTTATCCAGGCTGACGGCGGCGTCTTCATCGCCATATCGCGACAGCAATTCGATATTTTCAACCGGCACATATAATTTATCACCGCCCGCATATTCAACGCACAGGCAATCGTGATCCGCCCCGGCCGCCTGAATATTTTCCAAACGCAAGAACCGGCCAATGCCGTGATCGGTATGCACCACATAATCGCCGGCGTTCAGATCGCTGGCCTCGAACAATATATTTTCCGCCTTGCGTTCTTTTTTCGCCGCGCGCGACAACCGATCGCCCAATAAATCTTGTTCCGATACGATAATCAAATCGTCAATCGCAAATCCATGTTCAATCGGTAAAACGAACAAGGCAATCCACCCGTTGAAATCCAGCAATTTTTCAAAGGATTTAACAATGCTCGATTCCAGATCAAACCCCGCTAGCAATTTTTTGATCCGGTCCAATGATCCTTCAGAATAACAAGCAATACCGACAATCTTTTTTTCCCGGTTCGCGGTTTGCAAAAACGCCTTGAATTCCTCAAACAGTTTTTGCGACAGGCCCAATTTGGCATAGGCTTTGCTGTCCAATAACCGCGAAATCGGCTGCGCCTTGATATCGACGGCGTTCGGCGCATCGATCGATGAACCCAATTCAATCCGGATATTATGTTTCGATGCGATCCAGCCCTGCCAAGTATTGGGATTGGCATATAATGTTTCCGGCTGAATCGGGCGGTAAACGGCCTGGCCCTTGCCGGTTTTTCCGGCCAGGAATTGTTGCCGCGCGGTAAAATAATCGCCAATTTCCTGCCAGCGCGACGCCAGCGCCAGGTCCAACCCCGCGCCCAAAACCACCACCGCATCCGGCATGTAATCGAAAATGCTGCTTAGTTTAGGATAGAAATACGGCAAGAAATGTTCCATTCCCGCATGGCGCTGCCCGGCAGTGATGGATTCATAAATCGGATCGTTGGTTGCATCCCCGCCAAACGCACTGCGATACGCCGCACGAAAAGCGGCAATCGAATCCGGTTCCAGCAATATTTCCTGCACCGGATATAATTCTATTTTTTCCATATCGCTTTTGCCTTGTTTACGCTGGCTGACCGGATCGAAATAATGGATCACTTCGATTCTATCGCCGAATAAATCGATGCGCAGCGGCAATTCGCTTTCGGGCGGATATAAATCGATTAAATTGCCGCGAATCGCATATTCGCCAACCTCGCGTACTGTGCCGGTGCGGTTATATCCATTGGCGGCCAGGAATGTGGTTAAACGGTCCATATCCACCGGCACCGATTTATCCAATATCAAATGGCGTTTTTGCAAAAATTCCGGCGGGATGGTTTTTTGCGTCGCCGCCGCGATGCTGCACAATACGAATATTTTTTCCCGCGCCGACAATATTTGCGATAACGCCTTTAACCGTTCGGCCATCACATCCTGGCTGGGCGATACGCGGTCATACGGCAAACAATCCCACGCCGGTAAAATGATCAGCTTGATTTCCGGCGCAAAAAATTGAATCGCCGCTGCCACTTGATCCAACATGAAATCATCCGGCACGACATATAAAATATTGCGCTTTGATTTCTTGAAATAATCCGCGAGTGCATAGGCATCCGCGCCGGATGGGCAATTCCGGATCAGAATATCGGCATTATTGGAAAAATCGAAATTCGGTATCATTATACAATATTGGCCGCCTTGATTTTGCTAATCAGGTCGTCATACTCCACCGGGTAATCATTTTCGCCTTTAATCAGCCAAGCATATAAATCGTGATCCGGCTCGTTCAAGAATTTTTCGTATAATTCCAGGCCCGGCGTATCGAATTCATTCATATGTTTATCGACGAACTTGGTTAACACCAGGTCATTTTCCTTGGTGCCCCGATGGGTGCTTTGAAAATACAGTTTCTTGCGTAAAATTGCGGTATCGGCCATGGCTATTCCAATACCAAATTTTTAAGCTACAATACAGCCCTATGCCGCCTATTGCGCCCCAATTCAGCCGCCTATTTGCTCCTTTGACCACGGTCAAGGGCATTGGGCCCACTTATGGCAAGCTGATGGCGAATTTAAGCGGCCCTTATGTGCGCGATATACTGTTTCATTTGCCGGTCGATTTGATCGACCGCACCCATCAACCCAGAATCGCCGATCTGCGCGCCTATCATGGGCAAAATGTGACGTTGGACGTATTGGTGGTCAAACACCAAAAACCGGCCAAACGCGGCATGCCGTACCGGGTTACGGTCAAGGACAATACCGGCTTCATGAGTATCGTTTTTTTCAAGGGCAAGGATCAATTCTGGCAAAAATCCCTGCCCGTCGCCGCGCAAAAGGTAATCAGCGGCAAGATCGATTTTTACAAGGACATTCCGCAAATCGTGCATCCCGATTATATCGGCAATCCGGGCGATTTGGAAAAGATCAAGGGGTGGGAACCGATTTACCCCCTGACCCATGGCGTCAGCAATAAATTCCTGCGCAAGGTTGTCGACCAAGAACTGAAAACCATTCCGCAATTGCCCGAATGGATCGATGCGGAATTATTGAAAAAACGCGGCTGGGCATCATGGCAGGAATCGTTGAAACAAGTTCACGCCCCCGCCAATAAAAACGATTTATCGCCGGAAAATTTGGTGCGGCAACGATTGGCGTATGACGAAATTCTATCGCACCAATTGGCGTTGACGTTGGTGCGTAACATTCAACGGCAACGGCGCGGCAAGCGCGATAAAAAACCGGATTATCAATTGCGGCAAAAATTGATGGATATTTTGCCATTCACCCTGACCGAAGCGCAGAAAACCGCCCTTTGCGAGATTGACACCGATATGCACGCCGATCAGCCGATGTTGCGGTTATTGCAAGGCGATGTTGGTAGCGGTAAAACTATTGTGGCGCTACTAACGATGCTCAATGCATTGGAATGCGGCAAGCAGGCTGCGATTATGGCCCCAACCGAAATTCTGGCGCGGCAACATCAATATACGATTGAACCGCTGGCGGAGAAAATGGGATTGAAAGTCGCGGTTTTAACCGGCAGGGACAAGGGCAAATCGCGCCAAAAATTATTGGACGATATTCAAGAAAACCGCGCGGATATTATTATTGGCACGCATGCATTATTGGAAGATAAAGTGATATTCGGCAATCTTGGATGCGTGGTGATCGATGAACAACATCGGTTTGGCGTCGAACAACGATTAGGTTTAATGCAGAAAGGCGATGGGATCGATTTGCTGGTCATGACCGCAACGCCAATCCCGCGCAGTTTGTATTTGGCCTTGTATGGCGATCTCGATACATCGCGATTGTTGCATAAACCGCCAGGGCGTAAACCAATCGATACCCGCACCATCGATATGGAACGAATCGATGAAATTGTCGGCGGCGTCAAACGCGCCATTGCAGAGGACCGGCAGATTTATTGGGTTTGCCCGCTGGTGGCGGAATCCGAAGTTCTGGATCTGGCCGCCGCTGAGGAACGCCACGAACAATTGAAACAATTTTTTGGCAACAAGGTTGGCTTGGTCCATGGCCGGATGAAAGCGGCGGATAAAGACAAAGTCATGCAGCAATTCGCCAAGAATGAAATCAAGATTTTGGTGGCAACAACGGTGATCGAAGTTGGGGTGAATGTGCCCAACGCAACGATTATGGTGATTGACCATGCCGAACGGTTTGGATTGTCGCAATTGCATCAATTGCGCGGCCGTATTGGGCGGGGTGAACAGCAATCCACCTGTTTATTACTGTATCAAAAGCCTTTATCGCAAACGGCGCAAAAACGATTAGAAGTCATGCGTGAAACCGAAGATGGATTTAAAATCGCCGAGGAAGATTTAAAACTGCGCGGCGCTGGCGAGGTTTTGGGCACCAAACAAAGCGGCCTGCCCGACTTCAGATTGGCCGATTTTTTCGCACATCAGGACTTATTTAAAACCGCCCAAGCCGATGTGAAATGGATTTTGGATAAAGACGCTTATTTAACCGGCCCGCGCGGCCACGCATTGCGCACATTATTACAGTTGTTTGGCCGCGATCAGGCAGTGAATTATTTACAGTCGGGGTGATAAATATTTGTCATTCTGAGCCGAAGGCGAAGAATCTCGTCCAGCAAAGGCGCTCGTGCGATCCAGATCCTTCGCCTTCGGCTCAGGATGACAACAAAGAATCAGGCCGCTTTTGCTTTCTCGTCCGCTGCGTTAATCAGCCCGCTGGATAGGATCAATTTCCACGCATCTTCGACCGGCAGATCCAGATATTTAATGCTGGTCGATGGATAATACATCAATAACCCTGCTGTGGGTACGGGTGATAATGGCACTAGCACCGCGATCAAATCTTTGCCCGCGGATTTTTCGATGGTTTTGTGCGTTTCACCCGATACGAATCCAATAGCCCAGGTATCGGCGTGCGGGTACGGAACCATAACCACTTGGCGGAAGGCTTGGGTTTTCTCGCCAAACAGCATTTCGGCGGTTTGCTTGATCGGGCCATACAGGCCGCGAATGATTGGCATCCGGCGCAAAATCGCATCGCCAATGCCCACAAAAAAATTGCCGAAATAATTGGCGGTAATCGCGCCCAATAGCGTCAACCCCACCAACAATACGATCAGACCAAAGCCCGGAAAATTGGTCGGCAGGAATGGAATTAACGGCGCGACCTGTTCATCGGCATACCGGATCACCGACCAGGCGATATAAATCGTAACGCCAATTGGCGCAGCCACCAAGACACCGGCAAAGAAATAATTGCGTAATTTCCGCCCGGCGCGGTCAATTAAACTAGGGGGCTTTTGGTTGTTAGGCATGGATTACCGTTCGGTCAGGGCGTTATCACGCGCTTTGAAAAATGGCTTTAACAAATAATCTAGAACAGTTTTCTCGCCGGTCAAAATATCCACCTGCGCGGTCATGCCGGGAATAATATCCAAATGCTTGGCATTCCCTTTGAATGTATCGCCATAACTGCGTAAACGGATGCGGTAAAAACTTTCGCCGCGTTCATCTTCGATAGTGTCCGGGGAAATATCTTCGACCTTGGCTTTTAAGCCGCCATAGATGGAGTAATCATAAGCGGTGATTTTAACCATGGCTTCTTGTTGCGGGCGGATAAACGCGATATCGGATGGGCGGATACGCGCTTCGATTAGGAAATTATCTTCGATTGGAACGACTTCAATTAAATCCTCACCAGGCTTGATAATACCGCCAACGGTGTTGATTTTAATCTGCTGTACCCGGCCCTTCATCGGCGATTTGACTTCGGTCCGTGCGACGCGGTCTTTGGATGCGGTAATGCTTTGGGTTAAGGCGCTTAGTTCCGCGCGTTTTTGGTTCAATTCGTTGGATACTTCCGAACGGAAAGTTTGTTTTTTATCTTCGATCCGCTGGCGCGCTTCTTCCATCGCGGCCCGGGCTCGTGGCTGCGCGGCGCGGGCCTGATTCAAACGCGATTCCAGTTCGGTGATTTCCCGCTGAATGCTCAGCAATTCCATGCGGGATGTGACGCCTTGTTGTACGCCTTTATCCGCAATGTCTTTTTGCTGGTTGGCGACATCCAAGGATCGTTTAATATTTTCGGCGCTGGAATATAATTCCGATAATTCTTGTTGTTTTTGCTGTAATTGCGATTGAAAAATGTCGATCTGGCCGCGCAATTGCATTTGCCGCGATTGGTAAAACGCCATTTCGCTTTTTACCGCATCGGGCGATTCATCCATGACTTCCTTGGGAAAGGCCAAAGGCTGGCTTTGATATTCGGCATTCAGGCGCGATACGGTCGCAATCAAGGTCAAATATTTCGACCGCGCGGTTTGATAATCGGCCTGCGCATAAGTATTGTCGATCACCATTAACACCTGGTCTTTTTCGACCGTTTGACCTTCGCGCGCCAGGATTTTATTGACGATACCGCCCTCCAGATTCGAAATAACCTGGACATGGCTGGATGTAATGATTTTACCCATGCCGCGCGTAACTTCGTCGACTGTCGCGAATGCCGCCCAAATTACGAACACCAGGAAAAACAGGCCAATCGCCGCGAGCAGAATATGCGATGCCATGCGCGCGCCGCGATGCGATGCCGCAAAGCGTTCCGGCATGAAATCGGTTTCTTCTTCATGCACCCTTACATATTCTTTGATGGCTTGTTTGAACATGTTTATTCCTAACTCGCTTTGATATCGCCGTCTTTTAACGAATTTAATACTTGGTCGCGCGGACCGTCGGCGACGACCTTACCGTCGCTCATCACAATCAAACGGTCGACAATGCTTAGCATCGATGCGCGGTGGGTAACGACAATAACGGTTTTATCCTTAACCACTTGCGACAATCGCGCCTTGAACCGGTTTTCGGAACCCGGATCCATCGCACTGGTCGGTTCATCCAACAACAGAATCGGCGGATCCAACAATAAAGCGCGGGCCAGGGCAACCGATTGACGTTGGCCGCCCGATAAACCTTCGCCCCGCTCGCCAATATTTAAATCATAACCCAGTGGATGGTGGCGCAAGAAATCGGTTACGCCTGCCATGGTGCCAGCAGTCAATAAGGCGCGATCATCCGCGCCAACCCGGCCCATTAAAATATTTTCCTTTACCGTGCCGTAAAACAAAAACACGTCTTGCGGACAAACGCCGATATTGCGGCGTAAATCTGCGGGATCAATTTGCCGGACATCCGTGCCATCGATGGTCACGGATCCTTGTTGCGGTTCGTATAATGCCAGCAGCAGTTTTTCTAATGTCGTTTTGCCGGAACCGATTGGGCCGATAATCCCGACCTTTTCACCGGCATTGATGCGGAATCCGCACCCATCCAATGCCTTGCCGCGATTGCCGGGATAAGAAAACTCGACATCCCGGAATTCAATTTGCCCGCGTAAATGCGGGCGGCTTAGGAAGGCTTTGCCAGCCGGGCGTTCGACCGGCAATTGCATAAATTCGTCCAATGTTTCCAAGGCAGATTCGCTTTGGTGAAAACGGGTCAATAATCCCGCAATCTGGCCGAGTGGCGCGGTGGCGCGGCCACCCAGAATCACGCAAGCAATCAACGCGCCGGTGGTAATGGCGCCATCGGCCACCAAATACGCACCCATGATGACGATCAACACCGTCACCATGTAATTCGCAAACACGGTGAAGTTCAATACCGCCGCAGACAGGCTATGCGCGTGCATGGCGGATTGCGCGGTTTTGCCGACAAAGCTTTCCCATAGGCGTTGCATATACCCTTCGGCGCCCATTTTTTTGATGGTTTCAAGGCCGGTGATCGATTCGACCAACAACGCGCTTTTTTGCGAAGATTCGCGGAAAGTTTCTTTGACGATGCGGTTCAATGGCCGCTGCATAAAAAACGCGACGCCCATGATGACGGGCACCGATACCAAGGGCACAATCGCCAGCCAACCGCCGATCAAGGCAATGACCAAAATGTACAAAACCAAAAACGGCAAATCGACCAACGTCACCAACGTGGCCGATGTATAAAATTCACGCAAATGTTCGAATTCTCGCAAATGTCCGGCCAGCGCGCCAGCCGATGGCGGCCGCGCTTCCATGCGCATGCCCAATAATTGTTCGAACAACTGGCTGGAAATCAATGTGTCGGCCCCGCGCCCGGTTAGATCCAGGAAATAAGCGCGCAAGGAACGAATAATAAAATCGAATACAAATACGATAAACACACCGGTCGCCAAAACCCACAATGTTTCCATGGCGTGATTTGGAATCACGCGGTCATAGACGTTCATGGTGAATAACGGCGCGGCGAGCGCGAAAATATTGATCATCAACGCCGCGAAAATGACTTCCATATACATGGATTTGAAACGGCGCAGCGTGCCCCAAAACCATCCGGCTTGTTCTTTTTCTTCTAATCCCTTGGCGCGCGGATCGTAGCGGAATTCCGGTTTGGCGAAAATAACGTAACCGGTGTAATTGGCCTGCAGCTCGTTCATGGAAATTTGCTGCACGCCGCCGGTTTCCGGCAAAATCACTTCTGCCTTATCGCCAGCAACGCCAACATACACACACGCCTTGCGGTCTTTTAACAATAACACGCATGGCAATAACATCGGATTGATCGCGGATAATTCGCGCACCATCAAACGGGCGGAAACCCCTGCCCGCGAAGCGGAGCGCACAAACAATGCCGGCGACATGCCAAATTCGGCCAATGGCAATCCGGCGGATAATGCTTCGCGCGATTGCGGGCGGTCCAGCAATTTGCAAATGATATGCAGACAATTTAATAGAATGTCGTCAGCACTGCTGACCGATGGCGTAACGCGCCAAACTTGCCGAGCGCCGGATTCGGCGTCTTTATCAGAATTGGATTTATCGCCCGAAGACGAATTAGGATCGCCAGAATTCACGCACATTCTCCCTATTCTATTGAATATAGGGGAATTGGCCCCAAATCTGAATCGCTAGCGGGGAATTTAGCCTAAATGACTCTAAAGCTTTATAAAATTACAACACCCTAGCAAAGAAAAAGCACCGCTTTTGGCGGTGCTGAGGTAGGTTCGGTAGAGAAAACTAAATATTAGACCACAACGACGTCGCCCAAGCCTACGCCGCCACCTGCAGAGGTAACGCCGTTCAAGGTAACCAAATCGACGAAGTTTACGCCGTTGGCCAAGCCATCGATATCGACTTGCATAGTGGTAAATCCGGCGCCGTCGACAAAGCGGACGAATTCCGCCAAGTTGCCGTTAAAGCCAGTTAAAACATCTTCAAGACGGATTGTGTCGCTGCCGGTTTGGAAGTCCGCAATGGTTTCCAAGGCCGAGCCTTCGGATACATCATGATACACGAACGTATCGTTGCCCGTTCCGCCGGTTAACTGGTCGTCACCATTGCCGCCATCCAGAATGTCATTACCTTCACGGCCCAACAATGCGTCATTGCCATCGCCGCCAAACAATTGGTCGTTGCCTAAATCCGCATCCAAACGGTCATTGCCGTTGCCGCCATACAGGCTATCGTCACCTTTTTGCGTCCAGATGTAATCGTTGCCCTCGCCGCCATCGACCATCACACCAGTGAAATAGTCGAAACGATCGCTGAGCAAGTTGACAACGTCGTTGCCATCACCAAGGAAAATATTTTCAATGCTTTCCAGTAAAGGCGTATTCCGGATCATTGGATCGATTTGATTGCCGAATAAATCGACGCTGACTTTAAAGGAGTCCAGAATAAAGACATCACGTCCAGCGGTGCCTTCGATGGAATCGATACCATCGCCGCCGCGATACACGTCTTGGAACAAATTATGCGCCGGATTACCCAGACCATTGCCGATCTGCACAGTTACTTCGCTGAAACGACCGGTAGTAGCAAGACCTAACCAAATGCCGTCGCTGACGGCGATAAACATATCGTCGCCATTACCGCCATTCATGAAATCGACGCCGGTTCCGCCTTCGAGGATGTCGTTGCCTTCGCCACCAAGCAACGTATCGATGCCGCTGCCGCCGATCAAATAATCGTCGCCGTCACCGCCATCGATCATATCGTTGCCAGCACCGCCATTAACCAAGTCATCGCCTGCGCCGGAAGATACAACGTCAAAACCATCACCCATGTCGATGGCGTCATCGCCATCCTGGGTCCAAACTACGTCGTTGCCGTTGCCGGCATCGATAAATACGTCGCCATACGAAACCGTGGCGCTGCGCAAATCGACGATGTCGTTGCCGTCGCCGGTTTCGATAGATTCAATCGAAATAATCCGTGGATCGCTTGGCGATGGGGATGGAACCGTATTGTCTTCGATATAATAAAAATCATTGCCCGACGTGCCATACAGCGTATCGAATCCATCGCCCCCAGCATAAATATCATGGCTCATGTTCATGCTGGTATTTACGGTTGCGCGAACGTCATATACATCCAGTGCTGCAATCGTTTCAATTGGGTTCGATAATAACCAGGTGCCTGGTGGGGTAACAATACCTCCATTGGTCCAAGTGGAATCAACGCTGTAACGCAACGTATCGTCACCAAGATCGCCAAATAATAGATCGGTGCCTAGGCCGCCGTCCAATGTATCGTCGCCATCGCCGCCTTGGATAATATCGTCCCCGGCGTTGCCGTTCAAAATATCGTTGCCATCTTCAGCTGCGTCGCCGATGACGTCGTTGCCGTCGCCACCGTTAATAGTGTCATCGCCAGCATCACCGAACAAGAAGTCATCGCCAGCATCGCCGTTGATAGTATCATTGCCGTCGCCGCCTTCGATTAAATCGCTGCCGTCGCCGCCAAAAATAGTATCGTTGCCTTCTTCGCCGGCGATATCGTCATCGCCGTCATTTCCGGATAATACATCATTGCCGGATCCGCCTAGAATCAGATCATTGCCCAAACCGCCGCTGATGGTATCGTTACCATCACCGCCATCGATCAAATCATTGCCATTATCGCCAAAAATATTGTCGGCGCCTTCGTTGCCTTCGATATAATCGTCGTCATCGCCACCATTGATGGTGTCGTTGCCGATGCCGCCGAACAAGAAGTCATTGCCCGTGCCGCCGGAAATAATGTCATCGCCGTCATCGCCGGCCAATTGATCATCGCCGCCATTGCCGGATAACTGATCATTACCGGAATTGCCGCTGATAATATCGTCCAAGCTGCCGCCAATAATCATGTCGTTGCCTGCGCCAGCATCGAATGCCCGTGTTGGATCATAACCAGCCGCAGCGGCTGCGGCCAAAGTATCGGCCATAATAACATGATCGTTGCCGCCTAAGGCGTTGTATTGGGTGCCGGCCAAATAAGTGCCAGCCAAAACATTGTTAAAGTTTACCGTATCGTCGCCTTCCGTAAACAAGCCCAATGGGGGCGGCGGCGGAGGTGGCGGCGGCGGCGGAGGTGGCGGCGGCGGTGGCGGCGGCGGA
>JACCDG010597086.1_pt1 | contig 42222 bp, 46 predicted proteins | sample 7442471 | NCBI WGS metagenome assembly JACCDG01 (sample SAMN15323444, study PRJNA562643) | freshwater metagenome | isolation source: river surface water | place: USA:Blue River Watershed | collected 2017-08-17
AGAAGTCTTTCAGCCCAATGTTGATCACCTGGTTGGGGTTGGCGCCCACCTGGAACTTCACGTTGCGCACACCATCACCCACATCGGCGGAAGTGCCTTTGGCACCCACCTCGGTGTTGTTGAGGATATTCATCGCATTCCACTGGGTGTTGGTGGCAATGCGCGAGATTTCACGGCCCAGTTGCTGGTACTCCAGGTCCAGGGCAAAGCGGTCGCTGCTGGTGTTGGTGTCGCTGGCGGATTGAACGGCCAGTTCACGCATGCGCTGCAGCATATTGGTCACTTCGGTCAGGGCGCCTTCGGCGGTCTGGATCAGGGAAATGCCGTCGTTGGCGTTGCGCACCGACTGGTTCAGGCCACGGATCTGAGCTGTCATCTTGTTGCTGATGGCCAGACCAGCGGCATCGTCGGATGCGCTGTTGATGCGCTTGCCGGTCGAGAGCTTCTCCATCGCCTCCGACAGGTTGCGGTTGTTCACCGTCAGGTTGTTCTGGGTGATCAACGATTTGAAGTTGGTGTTGATGACGCTCATCGCTCTTCTCCTAAGAGGGCTTAGAAAGTGGGTGGCAGACGCCAGAGACATCTGCCGGAACACAGGGCAGAACCGGTTACCCGATTTCTGTTGGAGGATGAATCGGTCAACCTCAGGAGAACTTGAGGACCGATTTGCACTTTTCTTGAAAGGGATGCCGCCATCAGGCCGATACCGTGCTGAATTCATGGCATTGAGGGGGTTCTGGAATAATCCGTTCAGACATAAAGCAGCCCTAGACCCCCATGGCCACCCCGTCTGAAAGCCCCCCTTCGGCGCCCGACTGCTGGAAGTGCCGTCACTTCGGCCTGACCTACGAACCCAGCCGGCCCTACCTTTGCCGTCTGATGGGCTTCAAGAGCCCGCAGCTGCCCTCGCGGGACGTGCTGCAGGCCGACGGCCAGCACTGCAGGGGTTTTGCGGCCAAACCCCCTCGCCCCCAGCCCTGAACGGGCTGTTGGATTTTCGACAGCCCGACGGCCGCCCCACGGCCCGGCTTGCCAAAACACCGACACAAGCGGCAAAAAGAGCGGCAAACCCCGGGTTTTCGGTGCTGGCACACCTTTTGCTGCTTGCCGCTCATCTCAATGCCAGAAGGGCCCGCAAGGATGAACAGCCGATTGGATTTTGCCGCTACGGACGTTGCCGCAGAGCAGCTCTGCGCGGTCTGGCTGGACCCGACCGCCACGCTCGGATCGCATGAACGCGAGCAGCTGGCCGCAGCCGGCTGGCAAGTGCAGGCGATCCGCACCCTCGACGACCTGCCCGATGCCGCAGCCGATGCCGCGTGCGTGGTGCTGCGCCTGCGCTTTGACGCGGACACCCTGCGCGACGTGCAGGACATCCTGGCCCGATCGGGGCTGCAACGCCCGGTGGTGTGCCGCCTGGATGCCGGTGCGCTGGACCTGGCCATGGCCGTGGCCCATGCCGGTATTCAGCATGTGGTGCGCGCAGACGACTGGGGTGCCAAGCGCTGGCGCGACCTGGCCGACGCGCTGCGGACACAGGACACGGCTGCCCGCCCCGAGGCCGCGACACCAGCCCCCGCGACTACAGTTCAACGCCCCTCTTCTGCCGTGCCACGCCCGCTGGAAGCTGTGTTTGTGGACCCGGCCAGCCAGTGTTTGCTGGCCCTGGCGCGGCGCGTGGCCCAGACCGATGTGACCGCCTTGCTGATCGGGCCCACGGGCGCGGGCAAGGAAGTGCTGGCCCGGGTGCTGCACGAAGCCTCGCCCAGGGCCAACGGGCCGTTTGTGGCCTGCAACTGCGCCGCCATGCCCGATGCCCTGATCGAGGACATGTTGTTCGGACACGAGCGCGGCGCCTTCACCCACGCCCACCGCGACCACAAGGGGCTTTTCGAGCAGGCCCAGGGCGGCACCCTCTTCCTCGACGAAATTGCCGAAATGTCGCCGCACCTGCAGACCAAGCTGCTGCGTGTGCTGCAGGAGCGCGAGCTGACCCGCCTGGGTGGACAAAGCCCGATACGGCTGGATGTGCGTGTGATCGCGGCCACCAACAAGGATCTGCGCCAGGCCATGCTGGCCCGTGAATTCCGCGAAGACCTGTATTACCGGATTGCCACCTTCAAGCTGCGGCTGCTGCCGCTGGCCGAACGGCCCGGCGACATCATGCCGCTGGTGGCCCACTGCCTGAGCAAATACGGGCGCCCCGGCATGCGCTGGCCGCTGACGGTCGAGGCGCGCCAGATGCTGATGCAATACACCTGGCCGGGCAATGTCCGCGAACTCGAAAACGTGATCAAGCGCGCCACCGTGCTGAGCGTGGACGGCACGATTGGCGCAGCGCAGATCATGTTTGACGACTGGGTCGGTCAGGATGCGCCCGCATGGCCGGACGGCCCGGACGTGGCTGCCGCCGCGCAAACGGCGCTGGTGGTGGAAACGCCCGCCAGTGCCGACCTGAACCATTCGGTCAGGCAAAACGAACATCAAATCATTCTGGCCGCACTGGCGGCCACCCGCAGCAAAAATGAAGCCGCCCAACGCTTGGGCATCAGCCCGCGCACCCTGCGCTACAAAATGGCCCGGCTGCGTGAGAACGGTCTGAGCCTGTCTCTGGCCAAGGAATCCTGAACAAGGAAAGGCACACCATGATCGAACGCATCAATTCCCAGGCGAACATCGACGCCATGCTGCAGACCCTGCGCAGTGTTCAGGCCCAGGCTTCTGCGCAGCTGCCCGATCCTGCCGCCGTTGCTGGCCAGTCCGAGCGGGTCAAGGCGCCGCAATTCAGTGACCTTGTCAAAAATGCAGTTGATGAGGTCAACACCATCCAGACGAACGCGCGCAACCTGCAGGCGGCCTACGAACGTGGCGCCGACATCCCCCTGACCGAAGTGGTGCTCGGGATGCAGAAGTCATCGCTGGCCTTCGAGACCACGCTGCAGATCCGCAACAAGGTCCTGCGCGCGTACGAAGACATCCTGGGCATGCCGGTGTGATGACCGCAAGCCGCCCGACACCTTGCTGAGAGCTTGAACATGACCACCGCAACCCTGAATCCGGCAAGCGCCGATGTGGCCCCGCCCGCCGCCCCTGCAGGCGGCACGGCCCTGGCCACCACCACGCCGCCCGCTGCGACCGGCGGCAATTCGCTGGTCAACACCAGCCCGCCCAAGCGTGAATCGGCCCTGGTCAGCCAGGCCAAGCAAATCATCAACCAGCCAGCGGTACGCAAAGCCCTGCCCGGTATCCTGGCGCTGGCCATCCTGATTCTCTTTGGCATGGTGTACATGGCCATGAACGCCACGCCCTACAAGCCGGTCATGCCCGGGCTGAGCGAAAGCGACCAGCAAGCGGCCTTTGACGCATTGCGCAAGGGTTCGTTCGAGCCACGCATCGACGCGGGCAACGGACAGCTGCAAGTGCCCAGCAACCGTTACCACGAGGCACGCATCTTCCTGGCCGCCCAGGGTTTGCCCCGCGGCGGTACCACTGGCCTGGAGGCCCTCAAGGGTCAGTCGTCCATGACCACCAGCCAGTTCATGGAGCAGGTCCAGGTCAATGCGGCCATGGAGCAGGAACTGGCCCGCACTATTTTGCAGATCGCCACCATCCAGAGTGCCCGGGTGCACCTGGCGGCGCCCAAGCAAAGTGTGTTCGTGCGTGACCGCACCCCCCCCAAGGCCTCGGTAGTGGTTTCTCCGCATCCGGGCCGGGCCGTGTCGGCCTCGCAGGTACAGGCCATCGTGCACCTGGTGTCTTCAAGCGTGCCCTACCTCACGGCCGACAACGTGACCGTGGTCGACAACGTCGGCAAGCTGCTGACCGAATCGGCCAGCGAGCTCAAGCTCGGGTTGACCGCCGCTCAGACGCAGCACAAGCAACAGCTCGAAGAGGTCTACCGCAACCGCATCATCCAGATCCTCGCACCCATGGTGGGCGAAGCCAATGTGCGTTCGCAGGTGAACCTGACCCTCGATTTCACCCAGATCGAAAGCACGACCGAGGATTACGACACGCGCGACAAAGGGCCCAAGACCCGTTCGGAAGTGCTGGCCGAAGACCGTGGCGTGCAGCTCAGTGCCGAAGGTGTGCCGGGTGCCCTGTCCAACAGGCCTCCAGCACAGGCGAACATGAACACCGACACCCGGGCGGACACCACCAAGGGGCAAGCCGATTCGGGCCAGACCCTCAGCAGCCGCCAGACGCGCAATTACGAAATCGACCGGACCATCCGCCGCATCAGTAACGCCACCGGCGGTGTGCAGCGCGTCAGCGTGGCCGTCGTGATCAACGAGCGTCCGTCGCCTGCCGGCAAAGAGGCCGACAAGTCGGGCGCCAAGGGCCCCGCCACGGTCAGCTTCAGCCCCCAGGAAATGGAGCGCATGCAGGAACTGGTCCGCAGCGTGGTGGGCTTCCAGGCGGCGCGGGGCGACGTGGTCTCGGTGGTGCCGGCGCGCTTTGAGCCGTCCGACAACCTCGATACCATTCCCTGGTACTCCGACACCTCCGTGCAGGACCAGATGAAACTGGGTCTGATCGGCTTGATCTTCATCGTGTTCCTGCTGATTGTGGTCCGCCCCCTGATGCTGACCATCACCGGCCAGAACAAGCAGAAGGAAGCCGAGGCCGCACAGAAGGTCCTGGCCGATGGCGAGCTGAGCGAAGAAGACATGCGCATGATCCAGATCGGCGAAGGCGAGAGCCTGGAAGACATCAAGGCCAAGCTCAAGCCCAAGAAGTCCAGCATCTCCATCGACATGCTCGACACCGCCAACACCTACGACGACAAGGTGGCGCTGATCCGCATGCTGGTCGCCGAGGACTCGGCCCGGGTGGCGAACGTGCTCAAGGGCATGATCACCATCAAGACGACTTGATTGCGTCGCCTTTGAAAGGAAGCCGACATGGCCACCAAAAAACCAGATGACAAAGCCGCCAGCGACAAGGACAAGGACGCCAAAGCCGCTGCGAAGGACGGCAAGGACGCCAAGGACAGCCCGCAAGCACCGGACCTCGCCGAGCTGACGATGAGCGAGGAGTTGCGCGAGGAACTCCAGCAGCTGACGGGGTCTCAGCGCGCGGCGGTGTTGATGCTGCTGCTGGGCGAGCAGCAGGCCGCCGAGATCCTGCGTTACCTGAACCCCCGCGAAGTCCAGGCCCTGGGCGGCGCCATGATGTCGGTGGCCGACCTGTCGCAGGAGGCGGTCAACGTGGTGCTCGACGAGTTCGTGGCCACCCTCAAAAAGCAAACCAGTCTGGGCCTGGGCACCGGCGATTACGTCGAGAAAGTTTTCCGCCGCGCTCTCGGCGAGGACAAGGCCCTGTCGGTGCTCTCGCGCATCATGCCGGGCCAGGGCAGCAAGGGCCTGGAAATCCTCAAATGGATGGACGCACGCTCGATTGCCGACATGATCCGTGGCGAACACCCTCAGGTGATCGCCATCATCCTGTCCGTGCTCGAATACGATGTGGCCGCCGACGTCCTGAACTTCCTGGACCCGGAAAGCCGCCCCGAAATCATCCAGCGTGTGGCCAGCCTGGACACCGTTCAGCCCACGGCCATGAACGAGCTCGAAGAGATCATGAAGAAGCAGTTCTCGACCAGTTCGTCGGCCAAGTCCTCGAGCTTCGGCGGGATCAAGGCTGCTGCCAAGATCATGAACTTCGTGAAAGTGGACCTCGAATCGACCATCATGGGTGGCCTGGAACAGCTCGATGCAGATCTCATGCAGAAGATCCAGGACAACATGTTCACTTTCGAGAACCTCTCGTCTGTGGACAACCGGGCCATCCAGATCCTGATGCGCAACATCGAGCCGGACCTGCTGATGACTGCGCTCAAGGGCGCCCCGGAATTCGTCAAGGACAAGTTCTTCGACAACATGTCCTCGCGTGCCCGCGTCATGTTCATCGACGAAATGGAAGCCAAGGGCCCGCTGCGCCTGACCGACGTGGAAGAGGCCCAGAAACTGATCATGCGCACCGCACGCAAGCTCTCCGACAAGGGCGAACTGGTGCTGGCAGGACGTGGCGATGACTTTGTCTGACCCCCGCAAGCCCGACAGCTGGAAGGCCGATCCGGTTCTCTCGGCCCGCAACGCTGCGGCCGGCTTCCTGCGCCTCAATTGGGACGATGCGCAGGTGGCAGGCTTTGGCCCGTGGCGCATCATCAACAACGATGCCCCGCTGAGCTCCACCAGCCTGGAACATGCCTCGCCCATCGAACTCTTGCCCGAGCTGCCCTCGGACACGGGCCTGCCTGACCCTGATGCCGATCCTTCAGAATCCAGCCCCACCGCTGCCATGGACTCCGAGGCGCTGGAAGCCATCCAGGCCGAGGCCTATGCCGAGGGCATGGCGGCCGGCATGCAGGCGGGCCAGGCAGCGGCCCAGGAGGCTCTGGCCGACGCACAGGCACGCGACAGCGCCCTGCTGCGCCAGGTGGTCAACTCGCTGGAGGGCTTCGCGGCCGACCAGGCGCAACTGTTTGAACCCCTCAAGCGCCTGGCTCTGCACCTGGCAGAGCAGCTGGTGCGTGCGGAGCTGACCCTCTCGGGCTCGGCCATCGACCAGCTGGTCCGCCAATGTCTGGCCCACCTGGACCAGCCTGCTGACAAGGCCGTGGTCTGCCTCCACCCGGACGACCTCGATCGCTTCAAGCGTTTTTCCGATGCGGCACAGGGGCTGCGGCTGGAGCCCGATGCCCGACTGCAGCCCGGCAGTGTGCGCATCGAGGTCAACGACAGCCTGGTCGAGGATCTGATCGAACGGCGCCTGGAGGTGCTGTCACGGCAGCTGCTGGGCGACGCCCATGCCCGACTGGGACCATCGGCCCTTGGCGGCCGCCAGACCATCGCCGAAGATGCGGGCCGGTCGTCGTGGCCGGCACCCGGCTCAAACGATGTGACCGACCTGCCCTACAGAACGGCCGAGGATGCACCGAACGCGCCCGAAGCCACGGGGACACGGGCCCCAGAGGCAGGAGACTGATGCAATGAGTGGTTTTGCCGACAGCACGGCCGATTGCCTGCGACAGCTTCAGGCACCGCCACCCGAAAAGAGCGGCACCCTGGTGCGTCTGGTGGGCCTGCGCCTGGAGACCCGCGGCATCATGGCGCCTCTTGGCGCCTTGTGCGAAGTGCGCGGACAGTCGGGCCAGACGGTCGAGGCCGAGGTGGTCGGCTTTCATGACCAGACCCTTTTTCTGATGCCCTACAGCGAACCCACCGGCATCGGCCCGGGCGCGCAGGTGCGGGTGATCAGCCACAGCGCCCGCGTGAAGCTGGGGCCGGCCCTGCTGGGCCGCATCCTGGACGGCCGGGGCCAGCCGCTTGATGGCCGCCCCCTGCCCGATTGCCCTGAAGTGCTGAGCCTGCAGGGCTGCCCGATCAATCCGATGGAACGGGGCCCGATCCGGCAAACGCTGGATGTCGGCGTCAAGGCCATCAACAGCATGCTGACGATCGGCCGTGGCCAGCGGATCGGCCTGATCGCCGGCTCCGGGGTGGGCAAGAGCGTCCTGCTGGGCATGCTGACACGGTTCACCGAAGCCGATGTGGTGGTGATCGGACTGATCGGCGAGCGCGGCCGCGAGGTCCAGGCCTTCATTGAAGAATCGCTCGGCCAGGAAGGACTGGCCAAATCCGTGCTGGTGGCCGCGCCAGCCAATGTGTCACCCGTGCTGCGCCTGAAGGCCACACAAATGACGCACGTGATCGCCGAATACTTCAGGGACCAGGGCAAGAATGTGCTGATGCTGGTCGACAGCCTGACCCGTGTGGCCCATGCCCAGCGCGAGATCGGACTGGCCATTGGCGAACCGCCGACCGCCAAGGGTTACCCGCCTTCGGTGTTTGCCCTGCTGCCCACCCTGATTGAACGTGCCGGCGTCGGAAGACACGGCATCGGCAGCATCACGGCGCTCTACACCGTGCTGGCCGAAGGCGACGACAGCAACGATCCCATCGTGGACATTGCACGCGCCTCGCTCGACGGACAGGTGATGCTTTCACGCAAACTGGCCGATGCCGCACACTACCCGGCGATCGACCTCAACGGCTCGATCTCGCGCGTCATGCCCAGCCTGATCGATCCGGAAACACTCAAGCGGGCCAACCGATTCCGGCGGCTGTGGTCGCTTTACCAGCAAAATCAGGACCTGATCCAGATTGGCGCCTATGAAGCCCGCAGCAACCCGGATCTGGACGAAGCGATTCGGCTGCGCCCGGCCATGGAAGCTTTCTTGCGACAGGACATGCACGAGCCCTTCAGCTTCGAGTCTTGCCAGACCGAATTGTCAGCGGTCATGTCACGATGAGCGACCGCCGTCCTCCACGCACCGCACCACTGCCCCATGCCCCTGTCCTCCCCTTCACGCTGGCCTGTCCTGGTTGAAAAAGCACGCAAGCAGGCCGAGCGCACGCGGCTGGACCTTCAGGCAGCGCTGTCGCGCCTGGCCTCGTTGCAGGACAACGTGGCCAGGATCCGGAGCCTGATCACCGAATACCAGGGCCGGGACCAGGCCAGCGATGGTCAAAGCCGCACGATGCGCGAGCGCCTGAACACGCGTGCGTTCATCGCGCAATTGCAGTCGGCGTGCAGCAAGCTCGAATCAGAAGAACAGAAAATCGGCGCGGTGGTCGAGCAGGTCCGCTTGCGCCTTCAGCGCGACGAGCAGGAAGTACTCAAGATGGAGAAGCTGGCCGAAAACGCTTTGCGTGCGCTGCGGGCAGAAGAAAACCTGCGCGAACAGAAAGGCTACGATGAACTGGCCTTATTGCGACGGCACTGGGCCAACGATCCGGCCGCCTAGCGCATCCTTATGGAGCCGACAGGCCCTTCACAATCTCGTATGATGGTTCGTGATCTGATTTTGGACTGAAAACCATGAAAAGCCTTTGGTTGGGTGTTGGCGCTGGAGCGGTGGTTGTCGCAGCCGGTATCTTGGTGATCCTCGTTGCCACAGGAGACGGCGCCAAACAGCCCCAGCGGGCCGAACGATTGCCCACCCCCCAAAAAAATGCCGGGGTGATCGACTTCATCTGCGAATTGAGCCTCAACGTCGAGGGTCAAGTGGCCTTGGGCATCAAGGACCAGTCCCCCTCCAGAATGACGTTGGCGCAAGTGGATTTCGAGAAAAAATCCGGCTGGTTCCAGGGCAAGATCGCCATCTCTGAAAGCCGCGCGGGAACTTTGACGGTTGTCGGCAGCAAACTGCAGGTGGCGCGGCCTGCCATGTTCGAGCGCTTTGGCGTGATGATCACTGGTGAAGAGTTTGTCATCGACCGCCAGACTGGCCGCTTTGAACAGACCATCACCACACGGGACGGTCGCACCATCCCCTTGATCGGCGGGACCTGCGCTCAGGTCATCAAGGCGCCGTTCTGAAGAACGGCTTTCAGGCCTTCACTGATTGAGCAACGTGATGCTGACCCGGCGGTTGCGGGGGTCTGCAGGGTTCTGCTTGATGAAGGGCTCGGTCTCTGCAACGCCTTCGATGCGTGCAAAACGGCCGTTCGAGACACCTGCCGACTGAAGCAGTCTTCGGGTCGCATCGGCACGCTCGGTCGACAGCGTCCAGTTGCTCCGGCCGGTGTCCTGTGCAAAGCCCAGGCTGTCGGTGTGCCCCCTGACGGACACCTTGTTTGGCGCGTCGCTGATCGATTTTCCAATTTCCCGCAACAGCGCGGCGGCCTGCGGCGTGGGCTCCGAAGTGCCCAGCTGGAACATCGAAAAATCCGCCTTGTCGAGCACGTCGATCCTGAGGCCATCCTTGTCCATCGTGAAGGACACCTGGTCCTTGAGGCTTTGCAATTGGGCCGAACTTTCCAGTTTTTTCTGGACCGATTTTTGAATGGCCTCGAAATTCTGCTTGTCCTGGAGTTGCCGCTCGTACTTTTTGGCGCCTTCTCCGGACTCGCCTGCTTCGCCTTGCTCGGCACCGGCGTCATTGGCCGAAGGTCCGCCTTGAGCCTGTGGGGTCAGGCGCTCGAGCAGGGCGGTCTGCTTGGCCGTGAAGGGAAAACCCTCCGTGTCGATGATGGACTTGCCGCCAAACAAACCGTTGGAGCCTGCCAGCTCTCCGAAAACGATCTGACTGTGGGAGGCCGGCCGAAAATAGTCGGCCACGCTTTTCCGTTTGTCTTCGTCGGTGGCACCCAGGAGCCACATCAGAAGGAAAAACGCCATCATGGCGGTCATCATGTCGGCCAAGGCGATTTTCCAGGCGCCACCGTGGGCACCGGCATGGCCTTCCTCGACGATGATTTTCTTGACGATGATCGGCTGCAGGCGCTCCGGCTCAGGCTCGGGAGCAGGCGGTTTGGCCGCTTGGGGCGCCTTGGCCGCCGGCTTGGCCTCCTCGGCCGCTTCAGCCACTTCGGCCGCTTCGGTCACTGCGCTGGCCATCAGCCACCCCTCAGGCTGTCAAAAACTTCCGAGAAGCTGGGGCGATGGTGATGACCGATGCAGGCCCTGGCCGACTCGATCATCACGGGCTGGGCGGCACCGCGCAAATCGGCCACGATCATCTGCTGGATGACACGGTAGACCTGAGAGTCGTCGTCGATGATCTGGGTCAGGCGCTGTGCGAAGGGCTCAAAAAAGCCATACGCCAGAAACACGCCCAGCAGCGTACCGACCAGTGCGGCGCCGATGAGGCCGCCCAGAATGGCGGGCGGTTGATCGATGGCGCCCATGGTTTTCACCACACCCAGCACGCAAGCCACGATACCCAGGGCAGGCAAGCCACCGGCAATGGCCGCCAGGGCAGCGGGCGCCCTCAGGGCTTCATGGTGATGCACCTTGATCGCCGTGTTCATCATGGTCTCCACGGCATCGGGATCGAGGTTGCCCTGGGAAATCACGGCCAATCGCAAAGGGTCGCAAATCATCTGAACGATGCTGTGGTCCTTGGCGAGTTGAGGGAACTCCGCAAAAATCGGGCTCGACTCCGGGTTTTCGACGTGGGCCTCAAGTGCAACCGCGCCCTCGCGTTTCATGACCCTCAGCAGCTTGCCCACCAGCACCATCAGCGCCAGGTAGTCAGCCTGCTTCCACTGGGGGCCTTTGGTGCATTTGAGAATCCCTCCCATGGCCTGCTTAAACACATCGAAGCTGTTGGCCACCAGGGATGCGCCGATCGCCGCACCTGCAATGATGATCATTTCAAACGGTGCGGCCTTGATGATGGGGGCCATCTTGCCTCCGGCAAGGATGTAGCCGCCGAACACGGCTCCGAAGACGACAGCGATTCCAACAAAAAAGAACATGGCTTCAATTCACAAAAAAATGCACCAAACGCCGACACACCATCCAAATAGGGCCTGTACCAGGAAATCCATCAGAAGTCCCAAAACCATGGCTGGCAGGCCAAGGCAAGCACAGATCCAGAACCACCCCCATCCTGTGAGCCGGGCAGGTCCGCATTGCAACTCGGGTGCAGGGAGGATCTGATGTTGCTGGGTCATGCAGGAACCGGTGGCATGTACTGAATCGGCACCGGATTCAATAACTTTATGGGTTTCACTTTGGGGCTATTATCAACGCATGGACCTTGTATGGAATCCTTCAGACCCAGAGGAATGGGGCGATTTTCATCGCAGACACCATGGTGCACTGCAACAATCCTGGGCATACGGGGAAGCGTTGAAGGCATTGGGCGTCCATGTCCACCGTGTCCTGTTGCGACAGGATGGTCGCTTGATGGGCATCGCTCAACTGGGTGCCAGGCGCTGGCTGGGTTACCTGTACCTGGCTTCATGTTCTCGCGGCCCGGTCTGGGCCGATGCCGTCAGCGGCCAGACGCGGCGCCATTTTTACCGCCTGATCAAGCGCACTTTGGCCGCCCATCCCTGGCGGGCCGTGGTGTTCTCGCCCGACAGCACAGCCAGCGAAACGGCCGCGCCAGAGTGGTCTGGCATGTCGCGGGTGATGACCGGCTACGCGACCGCATCATTGGACTTGAGACAGCCTTTGCCGGTGCTGCGTGCGCAGATGGCTTCCAAATGGCGCAACCGCTTGCAGAAATCGGAAGCCGACCCCAGCCTTCATGTGTTTGTTCAAGCCAGCATGAGGCAATGTGAAACCTTGTTGCGCCACGAAGAGTCGCAGCGCCGCGAACGGGGCTTTCATGGCTTGCCGGTCGGTTTTGTGCGCGCCTACATCCAGGCCCATGCCCAGCCTGAAAAAGCCTATGTCGTGGCCTGGTCACACCAGCAACAGGAGACCAGCGCCGCCATGCTGGTGCTCCTGCACGGAGCGACGGCAACTTACCACCTGGGATGGGCCAATGACATGGGACGCAAAAGCAATGCGCACAACCTCCTGTTGTGGCGGCTGATGGAGTACCTTCAGGCCCATGGGATAGAAAAATTCGATCTGGGCGGCATCAACACGTCCGACCTGCCGGGGATATCCCGATTCAAGCTGGGGACCGGCGGGGTCCCCCGCGTGCTGGCAGGCACTTATTTCTGAATCTATGAAACGCATGCAACCGTATTTCCGGCACCTGGCCCTGGGGCTTATGGCCATCTTCTTGCCCAGCATCGGCTTTGCCTGGGACCGCCTTGGAGAAACCGAAGAGGTGGTGCTGTACCTGCACAGGCCGTCGATTGCCAAGGAGGGCAATGTGCAGCGCGTCTGGGAAATGCAGGACTTGAAGAAAGCCGACAAGGACGGCGTGATGTCACGCCGTTATGTCAATGAGTATGAATGCAAGGAGCGGATGCACCGGATCGGGCGGGTGACGAGCTATGCCGGCCCCAAACTCAGCGGCAAGAAGGTCTTTGAGGTCGAGGAGTTCGGTTACTGGCGAAAAGTCCCTCCTGACGGCTTGTTTGCCGTCGTCTTCATCTGGCTGTGCGTCAAGTGAAGACCGGCCTGGACAGGCGCTAGACGACCGGGTCCGTTTCGGCGGTGCCCTTGAGGCCCAGCTTGTTGATCTTTTCGATCAGGGTCGTGCGCTGCAGGCTCAGCAGGCGAGCCGCCTTGGAGACATTGCCCTGGCAGCGCTCCAGGGCTTGCTGGATGTAGTCGCGCTCGATGTCCATCAGATGGTCTTTGAGCGAGAGGCCATCGGGGGGCAGCACCGTCCGCCCGGCACCTGCTTCGGTCATCGGCACAGCTGGCAACACCACCGACCCCTCCTCCACACCCTGGTCGGGAACACCGTCGCTGCCCATCGCCTCACCGCTGATGCCCTGGACCATCACCAGAATGTCGGGTTCGGGCTCCACCGCGCGCACCGGCCGGGGGGTCCAGGCGGCGTCCGGCTTGTCTTTGACCAAACCCTTGGGCAACAGCCACGCCGGAATCGCGCGCAGACTGAGCCGCTGCCCGGCAAACAAGGTCGAGAAGCGATCCACCAGGTTGGAGAGCTCACGGATGTTGCCCGGCCAGTCGTAGCACCGCAGGGCCTCGAGCAGATCGGGACCAAAATGCACCGGGTCCATGCCCTCCTGGGCAAACTTGCGACTGAAATGCTCCAGCAAGGCGGGAATGTCATCGCGCCGCTCACGCAAAGGCGCCAGTTTCAGGGGCAGCACATTGAGCCGGTAGTAGAGGTCCTCACGGAAGCGGCCTGCCGCCACTTCATCGTCCAGATCCCTGTTGGTGGCGGCCACAATCCGCACATCAAAAGGGATGGCCCGGTTCGAACCCAGAGGCACCACCGAACGCTCCTGCAGGCAACGCAGCAGTTTGACCTGCATGTCCAGCGGCAACTCGCCCACCTCGTCGAGGAAAAGTGTGCCGCCATCGGCCATCTCGAAGCGGCCCCTGCGGTCGGTCAAGGCGCCGGTGTAGGCGCCCTTGATGTGGCCAAACAGCTCGCTTTCGATCAGGTCCTTGGGGATGGCCCCGCAATTGATCGGGACGAATTGGGAGGCCTTGCGCTGTCCCTGCAAATGCAAGGCCTGTGCGGCGAGTTCCTTGCCGGTTCCGCTTTCACCGGTGATGAGCACCGTCGAGGAAGAGTTTGCCAAGGTCCCGATCATGTCCCGCACGAGCTCGATCGCCGCACTCTGGCCAATCATGTTGGGGAAAGGCAAAACGCTGACTCCTTACGCAAGGGCGTGGCTCTGAAGCACCAATGCCGTGGACGATCAGGCCGGATCATCTTCGGCAAACTGAGTTTTTATCAGTTATATCAGATTATAGGTTTTGCGCCGTGCCGTTGACGCTCTGCAGCGCATGGTGCGGGGTCTGCTCGGGCCTGGACGTGACAAAAAAACAACCCCTGCGGATGCAAGCACCGCAGGGGCGTTTGCGAGGCTCGGGCTTGGCGCTTATTCGGCCGGCTTGGGACGCGGGTACTGCAGCACCTGGTCCTTGGGTTTGGCCACCTGCACCGGTGCAGCAGGCTGCTTTTGCAGCTGTTCGAGCACGCGGTCCTTCTGCAACACCACCAGGGCATTGACATCGCGCTTGAGCGCGCTGACGTTGCTCATGTCGGACTTGAGGCTTTTGACCTCGTCGCCCAAGGTCTGCACAGCCTTGGCCTGCTGCTGCAGCTTGCCATTGATCGATTGCACTTCGCGGGTGAGGTTGGCGCTGGCCTGGTTGATCTGCTGGGCCGCCCTGTTGGGCATGTTCTCCATCAGCGACTCTGACTTCTTGAGCGCATCGTTGATCTTGCTTTCGACCTGGGCCTGCACATCGACCATGGCCACCTGCTTGGCAGACAGCTCCTTGATGTGTGCATTGAGCGACTCCAGGGCCGTGATGCCGGCATTGAGCTCCACGGTGCGCTTGCCAACGGCCAGCAGCATCTCATCGAGCTCGTTGACGCGGTTGCTCAGGCGGGCGCCGAACACCGCAAAAATCACCAGCGCCAGTAACATGACCCCCGCGGTCACACCGATCAGGATGGTGTTGATTTTCCGGGTCGTGAACGCCGCCGCACTGAGGTGGGCCATCTGGCTCTCGAAGTTGGCAATGACGCGGTTGGCCGTTTCGGCAGACCGGTTGGCCACTTCTGCGGCATCCAGCACCGCACCGGAGAGCTTGGAAAACTGTCCCTGCATCGCGGCCCATTCGGCCTGGGCAGGCGACGTGGAAGCGCCGGCTGGTGCCGCTTGCGGCACGGCCGAAGCGGCAGCCGGGGCTTGTCCAGGCGTGTCCACTGTGGCGCTGCTCAGGTCAGGCTCGACACGCTCGCCTTCGTCCAGCCGGGTTGGCGTCTGTTTTTTCTTCATGCCACTGTCCAAGGTTCAGACCCATCATCTTTTGCCTTCGGATGACCTGGCCCATGTTTCAAGTTCGTTACGCAGTTGCTCGGTCGCCTGACCGAGCTGCCTGATGCGCGCTTCCAGATGGGCAGCCTGCGCTTCAAGCGTGTCCTCTGAAATCGACATGAACCCGGAATTCTTGAGTGCAGCGTCCGTCGGCGCCCGCTTCTTGCGGGCCACGGGCGGGGCTTCAGGGCTGCCGGATGGACGACGGGGCCGCTTGCTGCTGGCCACACCGTCCTGCGCATTCCAGGAGACCTGATGCTCTGCTATGCCCGAAATGACCTCTGGCTTTTTCATCGCTCATGGCTCCTTGATGGCTGGCAATGGTCTTGGGGCGGTCATGGCGGCCGTGGTCATGCATCGCGCTTGCGGCCGTCGGCGTCAAACTGCATGTCGGCCGGAACCTGCGGGTCCGGCTTCGTGACCTGGCCACGGCCGGGCTGCGAGGCCTCGAGCCCGTACACATAGGCAATGACCTGGGCCACCGCATGGTAGAGCGGCTCGGGCACAGGCTGCTCCAGTTCGGTGGTGAAGTAAAGCGCGCGGGCCAGCGGGGGAGCCTGGAAGATCTGCACGCCGTGGCGAGCCGCCTCCTCACGGATGTTCTGCGCCATGAAGTCGCTGCCCTTGGCCACCAGCACCGGTGCACCATCGCCTGAAGGGTCGTATTCGAGGGCCACGGCAAAGTGCTCGGGGTTGGTGATGACCACATCCGCATCCTTGACCCGCTGCATCATCCGCGCATTCGACATCTCCCGCTGGCGACGCCGGATCTGGGCCTTGACCTCCGGGCGGCCCTCAATGTCCTTCATCTCGTCCTTGATCTCCTGCTTGGTCATGCGCATGCGCTTGAGGAACGCGTACTTCTGATAGGGCACGTCGACCATGGCAATCAGGGCCAGACTCAGGGCCACCCACACTGCCGATTTGGCAATCATCAGGCCCGCAGCCCACAGGGCGGGCTCCAGGGACATCCGGCCAATGGCCACCAGGGTGTCGGTGTTGGCCGCGATCGAGGCCCACAACACCCCTGTCACCAGCACAAACTTGAGGATGGACTTGGCCAGCTCCACCAGCGCATGCGAACCGAACATGCGCTTGAGGCCCTGCACCGGATCGAGCTTGGAGGCCTTTGGCGCAACGGCCTTGAGCGAGAGGAAATAGCCGCCGGTCAGACCGGAGGCCACCACGGCCAGAAGGATCGTCACCAGGATCAGCGGAATGAAGAGCGCAAACGCCTGCTGCAGGCTGTCGCCCAGAGCCACCGGCAAGAGCTCGGGCTTGGACAAGGTCTTGGTATTGAAAACGAAGGCACTGGCAAAGAGGTCGGCCAGGCGGGTCATCAACCATCCGCCCATCATGAGGATCAACAGAAAGCTGCCGATCACGATGGCTGCTGCGGGCAATTCGATCGAACGGGCGACCTGGCCCTCCTCCTGCGCCTTGCGCAGCTTGCGCGCCGTCGGCTCTTCTGTCCGGTCCTGATCGGAGTCGTGCTCAGCCACCTGGCGCCCCCAACAGGGTGCGCAAGGTCGAGAAGCCCTGGACCCACAACCAGCTGATGCGCCCGCCGATGCTGTCCATTGACAGCAGCAGCACGATGAAACCCGCGATGATCATGGCGGGAAATCCCACGGCGAAAATGTTCAGGCTGGGCGCAGCGCGCGTCACCACCCCCAGGCCAATGTTGATGAACAACAAGGTGACCACCACCGGCAGCGCCAGCAAAAGGCCGCCGAGAAAAATCATGGAGCTCCAGCGCACGATCAAGCCAAAAGCGTCCTGGTTGAGCAGACTCTGACCGATCGGCAGCCAGCGAAAGCTCTCGAGCACCAGACCCAGCAGCATCGCATGGCCACCCATGCCCACGAAAATCAGGGTAGACAGGATGATCAGGAACTGCGAGAGGATGGGCACGTTGCCGACACTCGGATCGATCATGCTGGACATGGCCAGGCCCATGGACGAGGAGATCGCATGGCCGGCCAGCACCAAGGCCGCCACCACGATCTGCAACACCAGCCCCATGCTGGCACCGATCACGATCTGGTTGAAAATTTCGAGCACGCCGGGCGCCGACAGCGGATCGATCAGCGGCCAGTTGTGCAGCGGGTACACCATCCAGGTCAGGCCCAGCGCCACGACGGTACGCACTCGCAGGTTGAACACACTGCTCGAAAAAGGCGGCGCTGTGAGCAAGAGGGCCGAGATGCGAAGCATCGGCCAGAGAAACAGGTAAAAGCGCTCAACGATGTCGCTGGCCAGGAACGTCATGGGCGCTTGCCGCCGGGCGGCCTCAGGTGAACAGGGTCGGAATGCGCTGGAAAACGCTGCGCGCAAAGTCGACCAGGGTGACCAGCTGCCAGCCACCGAAAATGGCCAGCGCCAAAGCCAGCGCGATCAGCTTCGGGATGAAGCTCAAGGTCATTTCGTTGATCGAGGTGGCGGCCTGCAACACCCCGATGACCAGACCCACCACCAGGGCCACGCCCAGCAGCGGCGCGCTGATCAGCACCGAAATCCAGAGGGCCTGTCGGCCCAGATCCACCACAGCAGAGACATCCATCCTGCGCTCCTAGGGCATGACAAAACTGGAGGCAAGAGAACCCATGATGAGCCCCCAGCCGTCAACCAGAACAAACAGCATGAGCTTGAAAGGCATCGAAATCATCATCGGCGAGAGCATCATCATGCCCATCGACATCAGCACGCTGGCGACCACCAGATCGATCACCACGAAGGGGATGTAGATCAGGAAGCCGATCGTGAATGCGCTTTTCAGCTCGGAACTCAGGAAAGCCGGGATCAGGGTCGTGAAGGGCACGTCCTTGGGCGAGGCCACAGGCGCGTTGCGGGCAATCTCCATGAACAGCGCGATGTCGTCCTCCCGGGTCTGCGCCAGCATGAAAGCCTTGATCGGGACTTGCGCCTTGTCCAGCGCAGTCTGGAACGCCATCCCCTTGTCCATGTAGGGCAGCAAGGCCTGCTGGTAAACATCGTTGAGCACCGGCGACATGATGAACAGCGTCAGGAACAGCGACAGGCCCACCAGCACCATGTTGGGCGGCGTCTGGGCTGTGCCAAGCGCCTGGCGCAGGATCGACATGACGATGATGATGCGCACGAAAGAGGTCATCATCAGCAGGATCGACGGCAGCAGGCTGAGCACCGTCATCAGTGCCAGCGCCTGCAGGGTCAGGCTGTACTGGGTACCGCGTCCGGTGTTGCTCACCGTCACCCCTGGCAAGCCCTGCGCCTGGGCAGCCCAGGGCATCAGCACGAGCGCCAGCGCCAGCAGCAGCACGGACCAGCGCAAAGCCGATCGCCGCAGGGCCTGGCCCATTTCGGGGCACACCGCGGGCCCGTCGACACAAAATCCTGTCACCCTCACCGATTTCTCCAACGTTGGATCAATTCCAGCGGCCCCGTGACCGCGGGCTGCCCTTCGGAGACCGGGACAGTTTGAGATGGACCGGTCACGGCCGGCTGCACCAGCAGGGTCTGCACTTCGCCGGCGCCGATGCCCAGCAGCAATTCCTGCTGGTCCAGCCGCACCAGCACCACACGCTGACGCGTGCCCAGTGACAGGCTCTCGACCACATGCAGGCGCTGTCCGCGCACCTTGAACACGCTGCCATGCTGCAGGCGCTTGAGCACAAACAACAAGGCCAGCAGCAGGGCAATGACCAGGGTGAAACTCGCCAGGTACTGGACGACCTCCCAAAACCCCGGAGAAGCGGACGCGCTCATGGTCGGGTTCAGAGGTTTTCCATCCGCTCCGAGGCGGGCACTACACGGGTCAGCCGGATGCCGTAGCGGTCATTGACCAGCACCACCTCGCCCTGGGCCACCACCGTGTTGTTGACCAGCAGGTCCAGAGGCTCGCCGGCGATGCGGTCGAGCTCGACCACGCTGCCCTGGGTCAGTCGCAGGAGGTCGCGGATCTTGATCGTGGCGCGGCCCACCTCGATGGAGAGGGTCACAGGGATGTTCTGCAGAACATCCTGATGGATCTGCCCGGCATCACCGCGCTCGACGACGTCATTGTCTGTTTGGGGGGCGTTCATGGAAGTTCCTTCAATGGGTAGGCGCCACGGGTTGAATGGAATGGATCACCTTCACGGCCACCTGGCCTGCCTGTGAACCCACCTCCACCTCGAAAGCGGGTGTTTCCTCGATCACGATGCGTGCAAGGTCGAATTTCTTGAAGTAAAGAATCTCGCCTTCCTTGAATGTCTGCAGCTGCTGGAGCGACAGCTGCGCCTTGCCCAGCACCACGCGCAAATCCAGGCTGGCGTCGTCAACGGCGGCAGCCAGCTGGCTGCGCCAGGCCTTGTCGGATTCTTCGTTGCCATCGCCGGTCTGCACCCGGCTGCGCAACAGGTCGCGCACCGGCTTGAGGGCCACATAAGGCACCACCATGTCGATGAAGCCCTGCCCGGCATTGGCCGCCACATCGGCCTCGAACCGGCTGACCACCACCTGGTCGTTCTCGTCGGCAATCTGGGCAAATTGCGGGTTGATCTCGGAGCTGACGTGTTCGAGCTCGATCGCCGTGATCGGGGCCCAGGCCTCGCGCATGCTGCGAAAGAAAACCTGCAGGATGAGTTTGATGATGCGGGTCTCGGTGGGCGTGAACAGCCGGCCCGATGGCAAGGGTCCCACGCCGCGGCCAAAGCCGCCAAAAAAGCTGTCCAGCGAGCTGAACACCACGGTGGGCTCGATCACCACCATCGAATAGCCCCGCAGGGGATTCATGCGCAGGATGTTCACCGACAGCGGCGAACGCAAACCCTGGAGGTAGTCGCCAAAACGCATGATCTCGACACGCGAGGGGTTGATCCGCGGACTGGTGCGCAGCACCTCAAGCATCCCCAGCCGGAAGAGCCGGATGAAACGCTCGTTGATCATGTCCAGCGAGGTCAGGTTCACCCCCAGGCTGGTGTCTTCCGAGGCCAGATCGTGTTTGCGGATGTCGACGTCCAGGTTGTAACCCGTGTCGACCTCGATCTTGCCCGAGCTGACCCCTTCGGCCAGCGCGGAAAGCTCTTCGGGCGTCAGCAAAGGCGAGTCAGCCATGGTGGTGCTTCAGAGCCGGGCTCATTGAACGACGAAGTGGGTGAAATAGACCGCCTCGATGCCGCCGAAATCCTCGTATTTCTCGAGTACGGCGTTGATTTCGGTGCGGATCTTCTCGGCCATCTCGACGCGGAAGGTGGGCTTGGCCAGATCGGTATCGGTCGCCTGGCGCATCACATCCAGCGTGACCGAACGCAGGGCAAATTCGTGCTTGCGCACGTTGTCCAGCACGCGCTTGTCGTAGTGGGTCATCAGCGCGATCTTGACCTGCATGACCTTGCGCGAGTTGGTGAGGTTGACCACGAAGTCCCGCTCCAGCTCCAGGTAGGACTGTTCGAAACGCGTGAGCTCGGGCGTCTGTCGGGTGACCTTGTTCAGGGGCGGTGGGCCGGAAGCCGCTGCCGTTGCGGCCACGGCCTGCTGCTCGACTTTCTGGAGGGTCTGCTCGGCCGAAGCGGCAGGTTTTTCGCCACCACCGCCGATGTAGCCCAGGAAAAACAGCGCCGCCACGGCACCGCCGGCCAGCACCAGCACGACGACCACCGCCAGGATGATCATCTTGAGGGAAAGCTTTTTCTTGCCTTCTGATTCGTTGTCTTCTTCAGCCATGCTGGCACCTCTTCAGTTCTTCAAAGTTCTCTGTCGGCCGTCCGACACCTGCACGCGCTGGAATCCCCAGATTCACTGGAATTCCGACTATACCAACACGTCCCAGCCTTGCTCTCCGCCCAGCGAGTCCCTGTGCCGGACAGGGCCCGGCTCGGGCTGGGCCGCTGCAGCCTGGCTTCTGGAGCCTGGCAGAGGCTGGGGAACCGCGGTCGGCATGGGCTGTTGGCCCTGGCGCGATGAATGTCCGGCACCCACGTCCAGAGAAGCAACGTTCATGCCAGAAGCATTCAGCGTATCCCGCAGGCGCTGCAAACCTTCGTTGAGCAGTTCGCGTGTGGCGGACTGGCTCGACACAAAACTGCCGTCCAGGCCGCCGCTGTGCATGTGCAGGTTCACCTGCACTTCGCCCATGGTTTTGGGGTTGAGGACAAACCGGAATTGCCAGTTGCCCTGCTCAAGCCGCGACATCAGCCGTTGGGCAATGGCTTCTCCAAGCCGTTGGGCCAGATGTTCTGCCATGTCCTTGCCGGCGCCGCCGGGCAAGGCCGCCTCGGCAGGGGCGCGGCCGGCCATGGCCGCAGCGTCCTGAATGGCCGTGTGCCGACCAGCCATGACCGCGCCTTCTGCAGCCTTCGGGCCGTCCGTGGGCAGCAATGGCTTCAGCAGGCCATCCTGCAAGCTGCCGCCCTCCCCTGACGCAAGCGGGTCGTTCCTGGCCAGAGCACTCGGATCGAGGCGGGCCAGATCGCCAGCCATCATGGCCGTCGCACCGGCCGCCCGGCTCACCACCGCCATGCCCTGGGTCGGAGCCGCACCCTCGTTGAGGGGCGTGGGTTGCCCGCCGGGCAGCAGCCAGGCACGCAGCATGCCCGAATGGAGCGCCTCCCCACCCTTGAGGCCCAGTGCCGGGGGCTGGCCGTCGGGATCGGCGGGCGCGTCGGCCCCTGTCAAATCGAGCGAGATCACCTCCACCGGCTGCTCCCAGCCGGTTTTGGCATTCATGGGCGCCTGCGGCCCGGCAACGCCTGGGCGACCGGGCTGGACCGCACGGATCAGACCGGCTGGCAAGAGGCCTGGCGCCGTCAGCTGGGGCGATCCTGGCTCGACCCCGGGCTCGCCCGCCAGGGCCACGCCCAGAGGGGACACCCCTCCCAACAAGGCACCGATGGCAGCCAGCGCGACCACCGGCTCGGCCTCCACCGCATCCCCGGCGGCATTCTGCGCAGTGACCGGAAGACCAACAGCCTGCCCTGGCCCTTGCCCATCACCCAGCAATTGCTGGATGGCCTGCTCATCCAGACCCTGGGAACGGGCAAAAGCCTGCAGGCTGGCCAGGTCCGGTGCCGGTGTGGCCGGCATGATCAGTTGCATGGCCGGGCTCAGCGCCACCCGCTGCAGCATCACCGGGCTGACGAGCAGCTCCGGTTCGGGCTCGCGGGGCGCTTCAGGCGTGGGCTTGAGCGCCGGACGCGGCGCCTCGGGCAGCAGACCGGCAAACACCTCGGCAAAGGCGCTTTTGCCAGCCGCCTCGTCAGGCTTGCGGACGGCGGGGCCGGGCGGGGTGTCGGTGTCCAGCTGGAGCTGGATCGGACTGGAATCGATGGTGGTCATGGCAATCAGGCTCGCAATTGAGGCTCTCATCAGCAGGGTCCGCCAGGGACCGCGCACATTGAACTGCACCAGAAGTAACAAGTTCCATGCCAGACAAAACTTGCCGCTTTTGCAGGTGACGGCCTGCCGACACTCCGGCTGGCACAAGCATTGCTTTCAGGGGGGCAAACCCTTTTTTTGAGGCTTGCCTGCTCGACAACATGACATCCGCAACGACCGCCACCGTGAAGCTGATGCGGCAAAGTTTTGCCCGCTACGACCTGCGCGGCCTGGGCATTCCCCTGCTGGTCCTGATGATCATGGCCATGCTGGTGCTGCCCCTGCCGCCCCTGCTGCTCGATGTGCTGTTCACCTTCAACATCGTGGTCGGCCTGGTGGTCATCATGGTGGCCATCAACACCCGCAAGCCGCTCGAATTTTCCTCATTCCCGACGGTTCTGTTGTTTGCCACCATGCTGCGGCTGGCGCTCAACGTGGCTTCGACGCGGGTCATCCTGGTCCATGGCCACGAGGGCGAGGAAGCGGCCGGCAAGGTCATTGCCGCCTTCGGCGAATTCGTCATCGGCGGCAACTACATCGTCGGTCTGATCATTTTCGTGATCCTGATGATCGTCAACTTCATTGTGGTCACCAAGGGCGCGGGCCGGGTCTCCGAAGTCAACGCCCGATTCACCCTGGATGCCATGCCCGGCAAGCAGATGGCCATCGATGCCGACCTCAACGCCGGCGTCATCGACCAGAGCACGGCCAAACGCCGTCGCGAAGAACTGAGCCAGGAATCGGATTTCTTCGGCTCGATGGACGGTGCCTCCAAGTTTGTCAGCGGCGACGCCATCGCCGGCCTGCTGATCCTGCTGATCAACATCGTCGGGGGCCTGACGGTCGGCATCCTGCAGCACGGCTTGCCCCTGGGCGAAGTGGCCCGCATCTATACCCTGCTGACCATCGGTGACGGCCTGGTGGCCCAGATCCCGTCTCTGTTCATGTCGCTGGCGACCGCCATCATCGTGACCCGCGTGACGACCGCCGAATCGATGACCGAACAGGCCACCAACCAGCTGGCCAACCCGGCTGCGCTGTTCATTGCAGGGGGCATCCTGGCCGTGATCGGCATCGTGCCGGGCATGCCGCACTTCATTTTCCTGACTCTGGCAGCGGTCATCGGCGGCATTGGCCTGATGGTCCTGCAGCGCAACGGCGAGCCCGAGGCAGCCGAGACCGCAGCCAAGACCGCCGCCAGCGAAGCCCCCAAGGAACTCGACTGGGACGATGTTGAACAGGTCGACCCGATCGGTCTGGAAATCGGCTACGGCCTGATTCCGCTGGTCAACCCCGAAACCGGTGGCCAGCTGATGGCCCGGGTCAAAGGCGTGCGCAAGAAGCTGACCGCGGAGCTGGGCTTCCTCGTGCAGCCGGTGCGCATCCGCGACGCCCTCAACATCGACCCGGACACCTACCACATCGTGCTGCACGGGGTCATCCGTGGCCGGGGCGAAGTCAAGGTCGGGCGCGAACTGGCCATCAACCCCGGCAAGGTGTATGGCACGCTCGAAGGCCTGCCCACCCGCGAACCGGCCTTCGGCCTGGACGCCGTCTGGATCGATCCGGCCCAGCGCGACTACGCCCGCACCCTGGGCTACACCGTGGTCGACCCCAGCACGGCGATTGCCACCCACATGAACAAGGTTCTGCGCGACAACAGCGCCGAGCTGCTCAGCCACGACGAGACCCAGAAACTGCTCGACAAGCTGGCCACACGCTCGCCCAAACTCGTGGAAGAGCTGGTGCCGGGCAAACTGAGCCTGGGCGTGGTCACCCGCACCCTGCAAAACCTGCTCACCGAGGGCGTGCCGATCCGCGACATGCGCACAATTGCCGAAGCCCTGATGGAGTCCAGCGCACGCACCCAGGATCCGGAAGTCCTGACCAGCCTGGTGCGCCCGAAGCTTGGCCGCATGATCGTGCAGTCCCTGCTCGAAAACCGCAGCACCCTGGCCGTCATGACCCTGGACCCGAACCTCGAGCAGCTGCTGCACAACCTGTTGCAGCAAAACGCGAACAACCCCAACGTGGTCCTCGAGCCCGGCCTGGCCGAAAGCCTGTTTACCGCCCTGCGCGACAGCGTCCGTGCGGTCGAGGAGCAAGGCTACCCGGCGGTCCTGGTGGTTTCGCCGCAAATCCGCCTGTGGCTGGCGCGGGCCGTGCGCCACCGCGCCCATGACCTTACCGTGCTGTCCTACAGCGAAATCCCCGACGAGCAGGAAGTGAAGGTCATCCAGACCATCCAGGTCGAAAACCGCAACAAGGCCTGAACCCCGTTTTCTGCCCATTTCCAGTGAAAGCCTGATCCATGGAACTCAAGAGAATCCTCGCCAAAGATGCCCGCAGCGCCAACGAGAAGGCCGCTGCCCTGTACGGCAGCGAAGTCTTGGTCATTTCCTGCAACAAGGTGGGCAGCCAGACCGAACTCATAGTGGCAGTGGATGCAGCGCCGACTGCCCCGCAGCCCCAGCCCGAGCATTCGCAAACCTTCACGGCCGAGCCGAGCGAGCTGGAGCACCCGTTTGCCCACCTGTTCGATCAGGCCAACCGCCGCCAGGCCGGCGAAGACCGCCCCGAGGCCGTCCCGGACACCCCGGCACCGCCAGAACCCGTCAAAAGCACGCCGCGCCCGCAGGCTGCAGCCACTGCAGCTGCCGCATCCGAAGCCGATGTCGACGAACGTCTGCGTGGCCAGGCACTGGTGGCGCTGGTGCGCGAGGAAATCGCGTCGCTGCGCCGCGAGTTCCAGCTGTCCCGACTGGGCAATGACCTGACCGGCGCCAGCGGCATGTCCTCGCCGGTGCGCCCGCTGCTCGAAGCCCTCGTCGAGTGCCATGCCCCGGCCGCCCTTCGCACGCTGCTGGTCGAGGACCTGCTCGACTGCACCGACCTGTCTCAGGCTCTGCAAGCCATCCGTGAGCGCCTGAACAGGAGTCTCGAGGTGCAAGCGGCACCGTCCCTGCTCTCGGGCACCCACGCCCTGCTGGGCCCCTGTGGCGCGGGCAAAACACTCATGGCGCACCGCCTGGTCACCACCGCCATGCGCGAGATGGCGATCGAGGACATCGCCCTCATCAGCTGCGCCGACCTCAAGCCCGGCGCATGGAGCCAGATGCAGATCCTCGCCGCACAAACCGGGATCGAGGTCTACCGCGCCCGCGACCTGCATGCCCTGCCCCTGCTGCTCGAGGAACTCGGCCACCGCAAGCTGATCGTCATCGACACCGCCGGCAGCGACCACATCCGCCAGGCCAGCGAGCTGGCCCAGCTCGACCCCACCATCGCGCTGCATGCGGTGGTGCCGGCCGACGCGTCGTCCGACCAGCTGCGCCGCCTCCATTCGGTCCCCGGCCTGAAGTGGCAAAGCCTGCTGCTGAGCAAATGGGACGACCAGCCCAACCCCTGGCCACTGATCGGTTTCCTGTGCGCCCACCCCATGCCCATCGCAGGCATGTCCACGAGCGACAAGTCCCAGGACAGCCTGCTCTCTCAGGGCATGGATGAACTGGTAAGATGGGCTGTAGACAAGCTGCAAAACACCCTGGAGCCGACAGCACCCACCGGCATGCCGGCTCCATCGAAGACCGCCTCCCCCCTCACGTGCCTGCAATGATCCACACGCCCAGCCCGCAAGTCATCGGCATCGCCAGCGGCAAGGGTGGCGTGGGCAAGACCACGGTCACCGTCAATCTGGCCACGGCCCTGCAAGCCAGTGGCAAGCGGGTCATGCTGCTCGACGCGGATCTGGGGCTGGCCAACGCCCAGCTGGCCTTTGGCTGCAAGACCGAGTACCACCTCGGCCACGTGCTGCGGGGCGAACGCCGGCTTGAAGACATCATCATCACCACCCCCCAGGGCGTGCGCCTGGTTCCTGGTGCTTCCGGCGTACGCGAACTCGCGGCCCTCGACCCGGCACAGGTCGCGGCCATCATCCATGCCTTCTCGCAGCTGACCGAACCTGTCGATTACCTGCTGGTCGATGTGGCCGCAGGCCTGTCGCCCAGCGTGCTCGGTTTTTTGGCCGCCTGCCAGCGCCGTTTCGTCATCGTCTGCGACCAGCCGGCCTCGATCGCCGACGCCTATGGGCTGATCAAGGTCATGAGCAAGGAAGAGCAGCTCGACGAGATTTACCTGATCCCAAACATGGTCCCCTCGCATGCTGCCGGACAGCAGCTGTTTGGACGCATCGCCCAGGTGTGTGACCGCTTCCTGGAGCAGGTCGTGCACCCCCTGCCCCCCATCGAGGCCGACGAGCTGGTGCCAGCCTCGCAGAGACAGTACCAATCGGTTGTTCAGCACGCGCCGGGCAGTGCCGCCGCGCGTGACTTCCGCCGCCTGGCCCAGGCCGTCACGGCACTGCCCCCCATCCACAACGCCTCTGGTCGCATTCAGTTCTTCATGGAACGGATGCTGCACCCGAGCTGAACCCTTGGTGGCGCCCGATGAGTCCTTCCAGCCTTGACCTTTACAAACAGCATGACCAATCGCAGGAGGCCCTGATCGTGGGCCACATGGCCATGGTCAAGCGGGTGGCCTCCCACCTCAAGGCGCGCATCCCCCCTTACATGGAGCTCGACGAGCTGGTCCAGGTGGGCATGATCGGCCTGATCGAAGCCGCACGCGCCTTTGACGCCGGCAAGGGCGTGGGCTTTGAAAACTTCGCCCTCAGCCGCATCCGCGGCGCCATGCTCGACGAAGTCAGGCGCCTGTCGGACCTGCCGCGCTCGGCGGTCTCGTTCAAACGCTCCGAAAACGACGCCACCCAGACCCTGGCTGCCGAACTGGGCCGCAAGCCCAACACCAGCGAACTGGCCGAGTTCATGGGCAAAAGCCTGGACACTTACCACAAGGAAAAGGACTCGGCCCACCGCTTCGAGACCTACTCGATGGAAGACATCGGCGAGGAAGTCCTCAACATCCGCGGTGACCGCGAACAGCAGCCCGAGGTGTTTGTGGAACAGGCACAGTTCATGGGAGCCCTCACCGATGCCATCGAGGCCTTGAGCGAACGGCCCAAGCTGGTCATGTCGCTCTACTACGTCGAGGAACTCAACCTCAAGGAGATCGGCGAGGTCATCGGGGTCAGCGAATCCAGGGTGTCTCAAATCCTTTCCGAAACCGTGAAAAAGTTGCGTCAGCAACTCCAGATTGCTTGATTTTTCAGTACGATCGAACAATACAAAATAATCGATTGCCCAGCCTCATGTTCTCCAGACTGTTTCAGGACGACAGTGAATCCGCCCGCAAGGAGCGGGCCAAGCTGGCCTTTGAAAAAATCACCGGCCTGAAAAAGACCGGTGAAGCCGGCCGCGAAACCCGCAGCGCGCGCATGCGCATGGTCCTGCTCTGCCGCGCCCACCTCGATAAGACCTTCATCGACGGCGCCGAAAAAGCTGTGTCCTATGACGTGCTGGCCATGCAGGCCGTCGTGGCAGGCCAGGACAAGCCGCCACTGCCCCTGGCCAGCGAGTACCAGCAGGTCCCGGCGGTGTCGGGCGACAAGGTCTGGGTCTACCTCCCCCAAAAATACGCCGAACTGGCCTTCGCCATGGGCGCAGGCTACCAGCGCACCGAACTCACGGCCGAACAGGCCATCGACGGCATGCAGGCCCTGGCCGACCAGATCTTCAGCCAGGAGATCGGCATCCACGACCCCTTCCTGGTGCTGCAGTTCCTGCGCGACGAAACCGGCTACCAGGGCCGCGGGGCGGCCCCATCAGACGAAAGCAGAACCGAAGGCGCCTCAGGTACCGAGGGCACCCCGGAAACCGGCGCCTCCAATTCCTCCGCTACTCCCACCCCCTCTGCCTGATCGGTCATGGACGTTTACCTCCTGGGCCTGATCGCCATCACCTTGCTGGTGATCATCCTGCTGATGATTTACCTGACCAGCCGAGTGCATGATCTGGAGAAGGAAACCCTGTCCATGGCTGCCCGGCTGAAAGAAGCCGCCATGCAGTCTTCGGGGGCGCAAGGGCCCTTTGCCGGCATGAGCGGACAGACCCTTTGGGACGCACTGTGCGGCTCACCGCCGCCGAACATCGATGAGGCCAAGCTCGAGGAAGCCCGCAAAAACTATGAGCCGGTCCTGACCAAGCACATCCAGTCCCTCTTCTGGGAAGGCAGCACCGACGGCCAGATGGGCGCCTCGGGCAGTCCCAAGAACAAGCAGAAGATCAAGGCGCAGCGCGGCGCGGTCGACTCCTGGCTGCCCCAGGAAGCCTGCACCGCCATCTACCAGTGCGGCATGGATGCGGTGCTCAAACCGGCCGAGGCCGAGCTCGTGCGGATCATGCTCGACGACGCCTGCGCCAGCCTGTTTGCCCGCGTCGGGCTGGAACTGCGGCAACCGTTTTCCGAGCAGCTGATGCCCGTGGTCAGCGAGGCCAACCCGGCCGACGCCCCTGCGGTCTGACACCCCGGCGCCTCAGACCCGCTTTTCGTCTCCGGGCCGCATGCCCTTGAGCCAGTAAGCCCACGACAGCACCACGGCCACCGCGGTGTAGAGCTGCGCAGGAATCTCCTCCCCCAATTCCAGACGCGAGAGCAGCGCCAGCAGCTCCGGGTCTTCGGCCACATGCACGCCACGGCGACGGGCCTCGGCAATGATGTCCTCGGCCACCTCGGCATCGCCCTTGGCGGTCACCACCGGCGCGGGGTTGAGCCCGTATTCGAGCGCCACAGCCTGTTTGCGTGTCATGGCTTCAGGCCTCGCAGTCGATCAGGCGGCCTGTGCCCGGGCCTGCGGACGACCCGGGCGAAGCCTGGTCCGGGCGCAGGCCGTGGATGACCCGGAAATCATTGAGCGTCAGCTGCGCCTCGCGCAGGGCCTCGCGCAGCAGGTGGCCCCGCTGCACTGCCAGCGCATGGATGTCCTCGCGCTCGGCCCACATGGTCAGCCCCACCCGGTCGGTGCCCAGCACGCGCGTGCGCAGCCAGATCTGCCCCCAGTCGTCGCTGCGGGTGTAGAGGTCCACGTCCCAGGCGCTCTCCTCGGGCGGCTTGCCCGGCTTGTCGCGGTGGATGGTCAGCTGCAGCGGCGGCCCATTGCCAAAGGCCAGTACCAGATGCAGGGGCAAGGGCCGGGCCGGGTCGCTCTGCAGCGTCTGCAGCTGAAAGGCCTCGATCTCGTCGACCACCTCGCTGAGCTTGGCCGCGGGCTCCTCGTGGGCGGGCTGCAACTGTTCGATCAATTGGCGCAGCACCGACTTCAGGTCGCCCGTCCCCTCCGATGGCTGGCGAAGCTTGGCTTCGGTCAGAAAGCCGCTGGCGAGCATGGCCTGGCGCAAGCCCGGGCCATCCAGGCTGTCGCTGCTGGGCCGCATGCGCAGCAACTGCTGCAACAGCAGCCCCACCTGGGGCTGGCTGGCCGCAGCCGGCGCCAGCAGCTGCTGCAGCACGCCCGGGCGCAGCGCCTGAAACAGCGCATCAAAACCCTTGGGCATGAGCAAGAGGCGATCGAGCCGCGTGGGCGCCACCGCGCCGAGCATGGGTGCCGCCGTCTCGAGCAAGCGCAGCACCGCACCACCGCCGGGCAAGAGGTGCACCTTCATCAGCGGGGACTCGCCGGGCACCAGCTTCATGCCCGGTGGCGGCTCAAAGGCCTTGCCCTGCAACACCAGCTTGAGCGCGTCGCTCTGGACCGTGACCAGCGGGCGCACGGTCTGGTCCTCGCGCAAGCCCAGCGCCAGCACGTCCGGAGCCGGAATCACCGGTGTGCGGGCTTCGAACACCGCTGGCAGCTGTCGCAGGACCAGGTGGGTGGTTTCGCTGCCCGTGATCATGGCCGAGGCGAGCGCAGCCGCCGCTCAGGGGAAGCGGACCCAGCCGCGCGTGGGGCTGGGCGTTGGCGTGGGTGCGCGCCCGGCGCCCGGTGCGTCCTGCCCCGGGCTGGCGGCGGCCTGCGGGTTGGCCTGGGCCAGCGCGGTGTCCTTGTGTCCACCCGTCAGCAAGCCCATCAGGATCTGTTCGGTCGGAATCCACAGGGTGGAGCCCACCACCAAGCGCTGGGGCTGACCGTTCGCGAACACCGCCGGGTTCAGGCGCATCAGGGCCTGGCGCTGGAACCTGGGGCTGAAGGCCGAATCGGCCAGGTGGCGGCGCAGCAATCCGTCAACCGTGTCACCGGGCTTGACCACCACCCGCAATGCCGAAGCGGCAGAGGGCATCTCGGCCTTGGGCGCTGCCGCCGCGGCATCGGGCGGCAGCGCGCCGGGCCGGAGCATGGCCGGTGCGGCATCACCCAGCAGGACCTTCAGCGCGGTTTCGGCGCTCATGCGGACCTCCTCGCCGGAGGAGCCCGTCACGGCAGGCTGGGCCGCCAGCGGGCCGCAGAACAAGGCACCCAGCACAGCGCCGGTACGGATCCAGCAGGGCAAGCATTGGCTTGAGACATTCGGCATCACATCATCCTGTTCTCTGGGTCACAAAGGCACGGCCACCCAGTCGCCACTCAGGGGCAAGGGTGGTCCGGCCAGCTGGCGCAGCTCGGCGTGGCGCAAACCCGCGCGCGTGACTTCGGCCAGGCCCACACGGCGCATGGACTCGGATTCGTACACCCGGCTGGGCAGGCTCTGGCGGTCAAACACCAGCACCCGGTCACCGGCGCGCAGACGCGAGCCCTCGCCCGCCGGGATCTGCCAGACTGCGCCGGTCTCATGCTGCACGGGACGCAGCGCGTACTGCACGACCACACATTCGGTCTCGCGGTCAAGCGCCGCGATCGCCTGCAGCAGGCGCTCGCGCAGCCCGTCCACCGCCATCGCCGCAGCATGGTCCGAAGGAAGCTGGCCCAAGTGGAGCTGGCTCTGCCACTGCCAAACCGGCGCCTGCCCGTCCTGCTGCAGCACAAATTCGATGCGCCAGTCCTGCTGAGGGCTGGCCACCGGCAGCCAGTTGCTCGCCCACTCGCGCACGGCGGTCAAAGGTGCGTTGCCGGAGTCCGGCTCCGGCAAGATGCGGACACGCAGCCGCCAGTCGGGGGCCTGACTTGAACGTCCAAGGTAAGTGTGCCAATAGGTGCCCTGCTGTTGCGGCGGCGCAGCGGTCGCAGACGGCACTGCGTACCAGCGGGCCGAGCGGGCCCCCAGATCCGCCGACAGCTGATCGAGCTGGCGCGACAGCCACAGACCCACCGCATGGTCCTGGGCTCGGGTACCCGGCTGCACCCCATGCTCGATGAGCAAGGGCATGCGCCAGCGCAGGCTGCCTGCGGCCGGGCAGCTGCCGTCCTTGCCCGGCTTGCGCAGGTGCGGCGGCAAGGCCACTTCGGCTGCCATGCGCTGGACCGTCTGTTCGCGGGTCTCGGGGCCCTGCTGCAGGTAAGACAGCACACGCACCCCCTGGATGCGGGTGTCGGTGTTGTAGACCGTGGTTTCGCGCAGGCTGCCCTGTGTGTCCACCCAAGCGGTGGACAGGACACGGGTGGGGGCCTGATCGACCGCCGCCAGCAAAGCCGCCTTGATCGCCTGCAGCTGCAGCTCCGGGTCATTGGCCCCGGCACGGGCCGGCGCGGCGGGCTGACCCGCCACCTGTCCCACCACCTGTCCCACCACCTGTCCCACCACCTGCCCCGCCGCCAGGGCCAGGGCCAGGCCGAGGCCCCAGGCAAGTCCCGATGCTGGCAAGCCCAAGCGGCGCATCACGTCAGCTCCTGCCGATCACTGGCTGCGTCGGCCGCCCAGCTGGCTCAGGTAGAGCGCGCGCAGGGAATGGACCACGCCCTTGTCCAGCGACAGGGTCGTCTCGTAGGTGTCTTCGCCCACGGGCATGATGCTCACGACCACGGCACCGTAGATCACGCCTTCGACCTTGGCACGGAAGTTGTCGCTCATGACCACCATGTCGGAAATGGTGGTGTTGGCGTCCAGGTACTGCCCGTAAACCTGTTCGGCCAGCGAACGGTAGGCATCGAGCTTGGAGGCGCGGATGGCCATCAGGCGCTGCTGGGCCGGCAGTTTGTGGTTCTGCATGGCAATCACCGCATAACCGGTGCCGATCAGGGTCTCGCGCTTTTCGACCATGGGCGCCAGCATCGTGGCCGGCGGCGCTTCGGCAGCAGGAGCAGAACCCGGTGCATCGGAACGCAGGGACACGGTCTGGCAGCCTGCCAGAAACAGGGTGGCCACCAACAGGACGGCTGCAGGTTGGAATCTCAACATCATCGCTACTCCGTTACATGTGCGTTGCGGGCTTCGGCCGGGCAAAAATCACGGCCGCCATCCACAACTGTCCCATTTGAGTCGGCACCAGATGCCAAGTCTTTAGCGCCGGCGAGTGCCCATGGGCCGGGGCGCGCCCGGTTCAGGCCTCGGCCACCGCCGCACCCCGCGCCAGCGCCTCGCGTGCCTGCCGCCACACCTCGCGCGGCGGTAAGGGCTTGAGCTTGTGGTTGCTCCAGACCTGGCGCCACAGGCGCCCGCCCCGCTGGCCATGGTAGAGGCCCAGCATGTGCCGGGCAATCGCATACCAGGGGCAGCCATCTTCGGCGTGGGCACGCTCCATGTAGTCGACCATCGCCTCCTCCACCGCCTCGCGGGTGGGCACCGGATGCGGGTCGCCAAAGAAGGCCCCGTCCCATGTGGTGAGCAGCCAGGGGTTGTAATACGCCTCGCGGCCCACCATCACGCCGTCGGCGTGCTGCAGATGTTCGGCGATCTGCTCATTCGTCTTGATGCCGCCATTGACCGCGATCGTCAGCGCCGGAAAGTCCTGCTTGAGCCGGTAGGCCAGCTCGTAGCGTAGCGGTGGGATCTCGCGATTTTCCTTGGGCGAGAGGCCATCGAGCCAGGCATTGCGCGCATGCACGATGAACACCCCACACCCCGCCTCGCTCACCGTGCCCACAAAGTCGCGCACGAAGTCGTAGCTCTCGATGCGGTCGATGCCGATGCGGTGCTTGACGGTGACCGGAAGGTCCACCACATCGCGCATGGCCTTGACGCCATCGGCCACGGTGCGCGGCTCGTTCATCAGGCAGGCGCCAAAGGCACCACGCTGCACCCGGTCGGACGGGCAACCGCAGTTGAGGTTGATCTCGTCGTAACCCCACTGCTGGCCCAGCCTGGCGGCCAAAGCCAAGTCAGCCGCCTCGCTGCCGCCCAGCTGCAAGGCCACCGGATGCTCCTCCGCGTTGAAGCGCAGGTGCCGCTGCACGCTGCCGTGCGTGAGCGCCCCGGTGGTCACCATCTCGGTGTACAGCAGGGTGTGGCGGGTAAGCAAGCGGTGGAAAAAACGGCAGTGGCGGTCGGTCCAGTCCATCATGGGCGCGACGGACAGGCGCCAGGGGCTGAAATGGGGAGCAATCTCGGGCATCGCCCGATTATCACAGCGCCCAAAAAAGAACCCCGCCGAGGCGGGGTTCTGGAAGGATGGCCGCGCCATCAACCCATGTGCAGGCCCCCGTTGACCGAAAAGTCGGCGCCGGTGGCGTAGCCGCCCTCTTCGCTGGCGAGCCAGGCAATGATGGAGGCAATTTCGCTGGGCTTGCCCAGGCGCTTGACCGGCACGGTGGCGACGATCTTCTCCAGCACATCCGGGCGGATGGCGTTGACCATGTCGGTGCCGATGTAGCCCGGGCTCACGGTGTTCACCGTCACGCCCTTGGTGGCGAGCTCCTGCGCCAGCGCCATCGAAAAACCGTGCATGCCCGCCTTGGCGGCCGAGTAGTTGGTCTGGCCGGCCTGGCCTTTTTCACCATTCACCGAGCTGATGTTGATGATGCGGCCCCAGCCCCGCTCGACCATGTCGGGCACGACCTGCTTGGTCACGTTGAACATGGAGTCCAGGTTGGTGTTCATCACCGCGTCCCAGTCTTCCTTGCTCATCTTGAGGAACATGCGGTCCTTGGTGATGCCGGCGTTATTGACCAGCACATCGATCGGGCCGTGCTCGGCCTTGGCCTTGGAGAAGGCCTCGACCGTGGAATCCCAGTCACCGACGTTGCCCACCGAAGCGTAGAAGGTGTAGCCCAGGGCTTTTTGCTCGTCCAGCCACTTGGTGAAGTCGCGGGTCGGGCCGCAGCCGGCGATGACCTTGAAACCTTCCTTGTGCAGGCGCTGGCAGATGGCGGTACCGATGCCGCCCATGCCACCGGTGACGTAAGCAACTTTTTGACTCATGGTTGTCTCCTTTGTTATGAGTGCTGAGGGAAATATCAAGCGCGCAAGAATCAGACTCGCTCAATGGCGAGCGACACACCCATGCCGCCGCCGATGCACAGCGCGGCCAGGCCCTTGCTGGCCTGACGGCGCTGCATTTCGTGCAGGAGCGTGACGAGGATGCGGCAGCCCGAAGCGCCGATGGGGTGCCCGATAGCGATGGCGCCACCGTTGACGTTGACCTTGAGCGGGTCAATGTCCAAAGCCTTGTTGACCGCGCAGGCCTGCGCGGCAAAGGCTTCGTTGAGTTCGAACAGGTCCACGTCCTGCGCCTTCCAGCCGGCGCGGGCCAGGGCCTTTTGCGAGGCTGGCACCGGGCCCATGCCCATGGTGGCTGGGTCCAGACCGGAGGTGCCAAAAGCGGCAATGCGCGCCAGCGGTTTGAGGCCCAGGGCAGCGGCTTTTTTGGCGCTCATGACCACCACAGCAGCAGCGCCGTCGTTGATGCCCGAGGCATTGCCCGCGGTCACGCTGCCGGCCTTGTCAAAGGCAGGGCGCAGACCGGCAAGGGCTTCGGCATTGGTTTTCTTGTTGATGAATTCGTCGCTGTTGAAGACCATCGGATCGCCCTTCTTCTGCGGGAGGACCACGTCGACGATCTCGTCCTTGAACTTGCCGGCGTCTTGGGCGGCCGAAGCCTTGCGCTGGCTGGCCAGGGCCAGTTCGTCCTGCATCTCGCGGGTGATGCCGTGCGCCCTGGCCACGTTCTCGGCGGTGATGCCCATGTGGTACTGGTTGTAGACGTCCCACAGGCCGTCGACGATCATGGTGTCGACCATGTTCCAGTTGCCCATGCGCTGGCCGTCGCGGCTGCCCATCAGCACATGCGGCGAGGCACTCATGTTCTCCTGGCCACCGGCGACCACGATTTCGCTGTCGCCCCAGGCCACGGCCTGGGCGGCCAGCATGACCGACTTGAGGCCGGAGCCGCACACGGCGTTGATGGTCAGGGCGGGCGTTTCCTTGGCCACACCGGCCTTCATCATGGCCTGGCGCGCCGGATTTTGGCCACTGCCTGCGGTGAGCACCTGGCCCATGATCACTTCGCCAATCTGGTCGGACTGCAGGCCGGCACGGGCAATGGCCTCGCGGATCACGATGCTGCCCAGTTCGGGCGCAGCCACCTTGGCCAAGGAGCCTCCAAATTTACCCACGGCGGTACGGGCCGCCGACACGATCACGATGTCTTCCACTTTCGAGTCTCCTTCTTGCTTCAAGCCTCAGGCTTTCGCCTTCACATAACGGCCAGGTGCGGGCTCGATGGCCTTGTATTTCGCACCTTTGCCGTATCCTTTGGGGGCAGCGATCTGCTTGCCCGCATGTCCTTTGAGCCACTGGGACCAGTCGGTCCACCAGCTGCCCGGCAGTTCCTTCGCGCCTTCGATCCAGTCGTTCACGTCCTTGGGGAACTTGCCGTCTTCGCGCAGCCAGTGGCTGCGCTTTTTGGCGGCCGGCGGGTTGATCACGCCAGCGATGTGGCCCGACGCCCCCATGACAAAACGCTTCTTGCCCGGCAGCACCTGTGTGCTGGCGTAGGCGCCGCCGATCGGCACGATATGGTCTTCCCGTGAACCATAGATGTAGACCGGCAAATCGACTTGTCGCAGATCAATCTTCTCGCCGCAGACTTTGGTCTTGCCCGGTTTGACGAAGTTGTTTTCGAGGTAGGCGTTACGCAGGTACCAGGCATAAAACGGCCCGGGCAGGTTGGTCGAGTCGCTGTTCCAGTACAGCAGGTCAAAGGGCGGCGGGGTTTCGCCCTTGAGGTAGTTGCCCACCACGTAATTCCAGACCAGATCGTTGGGGCGCAGGAAGCTGAAGGTGGACGCCAGGTCCTGGCCTTTCATCATGCCGCCCTTGCCCATCTGCATCTCGCGGAACTTGACGAAGTTCTCGTCAATGAACACGTCCAGGATGCCGGTGTCGGTGAAGTCAATCAGCGTCGTCAGGAAGGTGGCGCTGGCGACCGGCTTTTCGCCACGCGCGGCCAACACGGCCAGCGCATTCGACAGGATGGTGCCGCCCACGCAGAAACCCAGCGCATTGATCTTGGCGGCGCCGGTGATGTCCTGCACCGTCTGGATGGCCTGGATGCCCCCGTGCGCGATGTAGTCGTCCCAGGTGGCTTTCTCCATCGACGCATCGGGGTTGCGCCAGCTCACCACAAAGCAGCGGTGGCCCTGGCTTACAGCGTAGCGGATAAACGAGTTCTCGGGCTGCAGGTCCAGGATGTAGAACTTGTTGATGCAGGGAGGCACCAGCAGGAAGGGGCGCTCGTAGACCTTGGCGGTCAGCGGCTTGTACTCGATGAGCTGGAAAAAGTCGTTTTCATAAACCACGGCGCCTTCAGTCGTGGCCACGTTCTTGCCCACCTCGAACAGGCTTTCGTCCGTCATGGACACATGGCCCTGCTGCATGTCGTGCATCAGGTTCTTCACGCCCTTGGCGATGCTCTCGCCCTTGGTGTCAATCGCCTTCTTTTGCGCCTCGGCATTGAAGGCCAGGAAGTTGCTCGGTGCGGCAGCCGCCACCCACTGCTCGACGGCAAAGCGGATGCGGCTGCGGGTCTTGGCGTCGGCGTCCACCGCGTCGGCCAGGCCCATCAGGGTGCGGGCATTGAGCAGGTAGGTGGCGGCATTGAAGGCGGCCACGGGATTGCTGCTCCAGCCTTCGCCCGAGAAGCGGCGGTCCTTGATCTGCAGGCTGTTGTGCAGGCTCTGGTTCCAGATTTCACTGGCTTCATTGAAGTACTGTGCCTGCAGGGCCTGCAGTTTGTCGGGGTGGAATTTCAGATTGGGCAGGCTGGCGGCATCCGGCTTCATGCCCCCCAGGTCAATGGTCTGGAAGTGCTGCATGGCCTGGGCAAAGCTCCTGCCGAGGTTTTGCTGGAAAGCCTCGCCCATTTGGGACCAGAATTGGGGGGTGGCGTCCATCATGTCTGTCTCCTGTACTTCGACCATTGCGACATCAGCAGTGTCTTCGACTTCATTGTCACCAAAATTACAAATGTTTCAGAACTGGAACTGAAAAAAACATGTACCTCGTCGTGATCGCCTGGATTTATGTGGTTCTGTTGATGAGCCTGGCCGAGGCTTTTTCCTCGCAAGGCTCGGTGCTGGGGGCCATCGTGACCTTTGTGCTGTACGGCGTGCTGCCGCTGTCGATCGTGGTCTACATCCTCGGCACGCCGGCGCGCAAACGTGCGCTGAAGGCGGCTGAGTCAGCCGCGCCAGATGCAGGCGGCCATGCGCCCGCTGCTGCCGAGCCGAACAGCATCACGCCGGTGGGAGAAGAACAGCGCCGGCCTTGACACGGTGCACCAGGCGCTGGTCCCGTCGTTACCCGACACGGCGGCCAGCCCCAGCTGGCCCAAGCGCAGGCGCGCCAGCGCAGGCAAGTCGGCCAGCAGGCGCCCGCCCTGCCCCGGCCTGAAGGCAGCAGCCGCATCGGGCTGAGCCTGCACAAACGCCTGCATCACCTCCGGCCCGACCTCGAAGGCCTCGGGGCCAATGCAGGGTCCGAGCCAGACATGCGCCCGATCCGGCCTGGCGCCACGGGCGCCCAAAGCCGCCCAGAGGCCCTCGAGCACACCCGCCCCGCCCTCTCCAGCCAGGCCGCGCCAGCCCGCATGGGCTGCGGCGACCCACTGGCCCTCGGCGTCCCAAAGCAACACCGGCAGGCAATCGGCCACCATGATGGTGCAGGCCACGCCGCTCGCAAAAGTGAAACAGGCGTCGGCCTGCGCACCATCGGGGATCTGCGGGCCCAGTTCGAGCACGCCGGTACCGTGCACCTGCTGCAGGAACACAGGCCGTACGCCCAGCGTGTCGGCCAACTGCTGGCGGTTAGCCCGCACATCGGTCGAGTTATCCCCCACATGGTCCCCCAGATTGAGGCTGTCCCAGGGCGCAGACGAGTGACCGCCTTCGCGTGTGCTCATCCAGGCCCCCACACCCGACGGCAGGTCGGTCAGGCGGTCAAAAGCATTGCGGATCGGCATCAGACTTCGAAGTCCGGGCAGCTGGAGGGCTGTGCCCGCTGGAAAGCCGGCAGGGCCATGCAGGCCTCGAAAGCCGCCATGGTGCGGGGCAAGCCGTCGAAACTCACATCGAAGCGCTGGCCGTTGAAAATCTGCGGCACCAGACAGCAGTCGGTTAGGGTCGGCGCATCGCCCCAGCAAAAGCGCGAGGCGGGCAGCTGCGCCAGCTGCCGCTCAAAGGCTTCGAGCCCGCTGCGCACCCAGTGGCGGTACCAGGTGTTCTTGGCCTCTTCACCCGCCCCCAGTTCCTTCACAAGGTACTTGAGCACCCGCAGGTTGTTGAGCGGATGGATCTCGCAGGCGATCGACTGGGCCAGCGCGCGAACCTGGGCACGTCCGAGCGGGTCGGCCGGCAGCAGCGCGGGTTCGGGGTGGGTCTCGTCCAGGTACTCGATGATGGCCATCGACTGGGCCAGGTTGTGGCCATCCACCTCCAGGCGCGGCACCAGCATTTCGGGGGCCAGCGCCGCATAACCGGGCTGCTTGTGCTCGCCCTTGACCAGGTGCACCGGCACGTAGTCGTAGCTCAGGCCCTTGATCTCGAGGGCGATGCGCACCCGGAACGACGCCGAAGAACGGAAGTAGTTGTAGAGCTTCATGCGGCAAGCATAAAGCGAAAGGCGGCGCTGTTGTCTAATGGAACCATGCAGGAACAAGCCTCGCCCCCTCCCTTGCCCTGGCTGGAGCCGGGACAGGCGTTTCCGCCGGTGTCCATGGCCTGGGGCGCAGACAGGCCTGCCCCCGGCCTGCTGGCGGCTGGCGCCCAACTGGAGGCCGGACAGCTGGAGCAGGCCTACCGGCAAGGCATCTTTCCCTGGTACAGCGCCGGCCAACCGGTCTTGTGGTGGAGCCCCGATCCGCGCATGGTGCTGCAGCCCAGTCGCTTCCGCTTTCACCGTTCATTGCGGCAGTCGCTGCGGCACTGGCTGGCGCGCCCCGGCGTGGAACTGGTCTTTGACCGCGATTTTCCGCAGGTCATGGCACGCTGCGCCAGCCAGCCCAGGGCCGGACAAAGCGGCACCTGGATCGTGCCCGACATCGTGCGGGCCTACACCGGGCTGCACCGCCGCGGCCTGGCACACAGCGCCGAGCTCTGGCAGGACGGCCAGCTGGTGGCGGGCCTGTATTTCGTGGCCCTGGGTCGGGCGGTGTTTGGCGAGTCCATGTTCACCACCGTGCGCGACGGCTCCAAGATGGCGCTGTGCCTGCTGGTCAGCGTGGCCCGCCGCCACGGGGTGGGGATGATCGATTGCCAGCAAAACACCCGGCACCTGGCCTCTCTGGGTGCTGCCGAAATGCCGCGCGCGCAGTTCCTCGACCATCTGCGGCAGGCGCAAGAGCTGTCGGCCATCGACTGGCCCCGGGAAACCCTATACTGGGACGAATTGCTTTGTGACGCCCCGCCGTGACCCTGCTCCAGGACTTTCCCCTTCAGGCGATCCAGTTCTATGCAACTGCGCCCTACCCCTGCAGCTACCTGCCGAACCGGCAGGCGCGCTCGCAGGTGGCCACTCCCAGCCACCTGATCCACAACGAGACTTACTCCGACCTGGTCAGCAAGGGCTTCAGGCGCAGCGGCATGTTCACCTACCGCCCCTACTGCGATGGCTGCCAGGCCTGCGTGCCGCTGCGGGTGGATGCGATGCGATTTGCGCCCTCGCGCAGCCAGCGCAGGAGTCTGAACCGGCACGGCCACCTGCAGGCCCGCGTGATGAACCTGCATTTCGAGCAGGAGCACTACGACCTTTACCTGCGCTACCAGCACCGACGCCATGCGGGCGGCGGCATGGACCATGACAGCGCCGACCAGTACACCCAGTTCCTGCTGCAAAGCCGCGTCAATTCGCGCCTGGTCGAGTTCAGGGAGCCTTCGGACGGCACCCTGCGCATGGTCAGCATCGTGGACGTGCTCAACGACGGCATTTCGGCGGTCTACACCTTCTACGAGCCCGATGAGGCAGGCGCCAGCTACGGCACCTACGGCGTGCTCTGGCAGATCGAGCAGGCCCGCAAGCTGGGGCTGCAGCGGGTCTACCTCGGTTACTGGATAGGGCAGAGCCCCAAAATGAACTACAAGGCCGGCTTCAGGCCCTGCGAGACCCTCGTCGACGGCGTCTGGCAGCCCCTTTGAGCACAGAATCCCTTTTCACGACATAAAATCACCTTTTCTTTGAGCAGTCCCATGAGAAAAGCTGACACCTCCGCGCCCGCCACACCCACCATCCAGGTGATCGAACGGATGTTCACCCTGATCGACGTGCTGGCCAGCCGGGAAGAGGCCATTTCCCTTAAGGAAATCAGCGAAAAAACCGGCCTGCACCCCTCCACCGCGCACCGCATCCTCAACGATTTGACGGTTGGCCGATTCGTCGACAGGCCCGAGGCCGGCAGCTACCGGTTGGGCATGCGCCTGCTGGAGCTGGGCAACATGGTCAAGGGCCGGCTCAATGTGCGCGACGCGGCGCTCGAGCCGATGCGCGAGCTGCACAAGCTCATTCAGCAGCCGGTCAACCTCTCGGTCAGGCAAGGCGACGAGATCGTCTACATCGAGCGTGCCTACAGCGAACGTTCGGGCATGCAGGTGGTGCGCGCCATTGGCGGACGCGCGCCCCTACACCTGACTTCAGTGGGCAAGCTATTCCTGGCGGCCGACGATCCTGTGCGCGTGCGCGCCTACGCCACCCGTACCGGCCTGTCAGGGCACACCCGCAACAGCATCACCCTGTTGCCAGTGCTCGAACGCGAACTCTCGCGGGTGCGCCAGTACGGCATTGCCCGCGACAACGAAGAACTGGAACTGGGGGTGCGCTGCATCGCCGCCGGCATCTACGACGACCAGGGCAAACTGCTGGCGGGTCTGTCTATCTCGGCACCAGCTGACCGGCTGGACGAAGAATGGCTGCCCAAGCTGCAAGCCACGGCCGACCAAATTTCAGCTTCGCTGGGCTACCACCAGCCTAATCCGGCCTGAAGAAACCGCCCGACGTGAAAAGGGCCTGCAAATGCAGGCCCGTAAAGCAGTTGCGGCAGGGTATCAACCCTGGCGGCCCGAAAATGCATGGACAGTCGATGCGCGACCCGACGACTCCAACCAGCGTCGCACACGCTCCGCATCGGCGATGCGACTGAGTTTGCCAGCTGAATCCAGGAACACCATGATCAGCTTGCGACCAGCAACCTGGGCTTGCATGACGAGGCATTGACCCGCTTCGGAGATGTAACCCGTCTTTTGCAGGCCGATGTCCCACTGGGGGCTCTTGACCAGGCGGTTGGTGTTGTTGTACTGGAGCACGCGGCGCCCCACCTCAACCTCGCGACCAGGGGAAGTGGACAGTTCGCGCAGCACCGGCTCCTTGTAGGCCGCAGCCACCAGCGTGGCCAGGTCGTGGGCACTGGACTGGTTACGACTGGACAAACCGGTCGGCTCAACATAACGCGTGTCGCGCATGCCCAG